>Ga0207641_10000020_pt1 | contig 286415 bp, 272 predicted proteins | sample KBSSwiS62_FD_184306 | JGI IMG/M metagenome (GOLD analysis project Ga0207641, IMG submission 184306) | Switchgrass rhizosphere microbial communities from Kellogg Biological Station, Michigan, USA - KBS Switchgrass S6-2 (SPAdes) (version 2) | ecosystem: Host-associated > Plants > Roots >... | reverse complement strand
CTCCTCCGTGCACCACGTGGTGAAGGCCTTTCGCACCGCGGCCAGACCCCGTGCTCCTCCGTGCCCCCCGTGGTGAAGGCCTTTCGCAGCCCGGCCAGACCCCGTGCACCTCCGTGCCCCCCGTGGTGAAGCCCTGCCGCCCCGTCACCGTCAGCGCAGGCGTCGCAACTTTCCTGAGCATAGCTTGTCGCGTGACGATCTGAGGAGGGCCGCCGACGCCGGACTCTACACCGCCAAGCAGCTTGGCAGGAATCGCGTCGTTATGGGCGCGCGCTAGAACAATCATCTCGCGCAGGAGGTTGAAGCCCACCATCTGTGCGGATGCGCCCTGGCCTTTGTAAAACTGGAGGTCTAAATTGGCAACTGTTGGCTGAATCCTTGTCGGACGCCTTCGTCAATCATTCGCTCTTGCTCGATCAATTCCTGTTTCTGTTGCTCTAACTGCTGCTTGATCTCATCGGCCCGGTTCTGGATCTCTTCCTGTTGCTGCTTCACCTGGTTCTGGATTTCTTCCTGTTGTTGCTTGATCTGGTCGGTCTGGTTCTGGATCTCTTGCTGTTGCTCCTCGACCTCTTCTTGCACGCATGGATCGGTCTGCAAATCTTCTACTGCGCGGCGTGATTCCTCGATCGCAAATTGAATTTGCGGCTGAATGCGCGCCATTTTCGTATTGATGTCTGCGACTCCGGCAAGCGCATCCTCGTCGAAATCAGGCACCTCGATCACTTGATCCATGCTGTCTTCGATCAACGCCCCGGATTCTTTTCGATCGGGCAGCGTCAGCGTGAGAGTCTGCTCTCGCTTGTCGCGCATGATGCCGAGCGTTAAGGACGTCCCGCTTCGCGATCGCAGCGCTCTGGTGAAGTCGCTCGTGTCATTCACGTTCTCGTTGTTGACGCGCACAACTACATCACCCGCGCGAATACCCGCCTTTTCAGCACGGCTCCCTTTTTCTACAGAACGAACCAGCACGCCGCCGCCATTCTTTACCCCAAAAAATTCCCCGAGCTGCGGTGTGATGTTTTCGACCATCAGCCCGCTTCGCATGGACGAATGCACCACAACCACCGAAACCGGAACGTCAATGTCCGGAACCTGCGGTATCGTCGGCATCGTGAACTTATATTCTTTTGTTTTAGGTCCCCATGCCATCGTCTTCCGACGATCCGCCAGCGGCACTTTCAACGTGATCGGTTTGCCGTCACGGCTGATATTCAGTGTCACGGTCCGTCCCGGCGGCGTTTCACGAATCACTCGTCGCAGTTGCGCTCCGCTCTCTACCGGTGCTCCATTGATTGAAAGGATGACGTCGTGCTCTTTGACCCCCGCTTTTCCCGCAGGCGCGTCCTGGTCCACCATCGTGACTTCGACGCCTTGCTCTTCCTTCAGTTTCAATTCGGATAACCGCTCGCGTGTCACGTCGTTGATGTCGACTCCGAGGTATGCTCCGGTCCCGGCTTCCTCGCTGCCGTATCCGTACGGCTCCCCGTACGGCTCATACGACTGCCCGGCATAAGCTCCTAGCGCGAGCGCAGGCACCAGAACGGCGCTCATCAACATGGTCTTGCGCATTGGATTCCTCCCTGGTTCGACTCCACTTCGTTCGACTTCACTTCGAATTCTTTGACTCGACGACCAGGCTTCGCGACCCTACTTGCTCGCGCGACGAAACACGATGTCGCCGCTGTTGGTCCGGACCTTCAGTATGGGCCCGCCACCATTCAAGTTCCCTTCCGCAGTCACCGTCTTCGGCCCCCACTCCCCGCCTTCGGAGTGAATCTGAATATCTGAAAAATCGGATCGGATCTTGTGCCCGTTAGCCAGCTCAATCGCAGCTCGCACAGTAACATTCAGGTCGGACGCTAGATACACGGTGATATCGCCAGCAGAAGTTTCAAGTGTTGAATCGGTACGATCTCCACCCGTCAGGAATTTAGCCACAATCCCGCCGCCGCCCGACTCCGCACGCGCTGAAGGAACTCCTCCGAGCTCGATACTGCCGCCGCCCGTGGTCGCGCGAACCGGCCCCTTCGCTGAGGTCAGGCGAATACTTCCTCCACCCGTTTCCAGATCGGCTGAGCCTCCCACGTCTCCGAGATCGATGCTGCCTCCGCCCGTCGACGCTCGCACTTGGCCGTTGCAACGGTCGACCTGGATCGAACCGCCACCCGTTTCCAGGGTCGCTCCCTGCATTCCAGACAGAACCACCACGCTCCCGCCACCGCTTTCCGCGGTAATTTTTCCCTTCGCGGACGCGACCTTGATGCTGCCGCCGCCCGTTCGAAGCGTAATCTCCCCGCCGACCGTCCCGACGTCGATCGAGCCTCCGCCCGTCTCAGCATTAATCTGTCCGCCGATGTCATCCAATCGTATGCTGCCGCCGCCGCTCACCGTATCAACCCGTCCAGTGATGGCGCTCGCCGAAACTGCCCCGCCATCCGTCTCCACTTTCACCCATTCCATGCTGCGAGGAACTTTGATAACAAATTCGCCCGAGAACTTTCGCGGACGGCTCCCTTGCCAATCGGCAACAATCCACGCGGTATCGGCTTTGGCGTATGCGTTCACTTTGTACGCATCGAACTGACGCCGCGCATCCTGTTCTGACGACGTGAACGACTGGCTCCGGATCACATACGTAATGCCAGTCTGTGATCCACCTTCCACGCGCACTTCGCCCACTTCCACTTTCACGCGCAGATTTCGGCTCGGACCAAGACTGCCCGTGATTTCCTGCGTCCATTTACTTCCGTCGCGGAAGACGCGAGTTTCCTGCGCAAGCGCAAGGGGAATGGAAAGCGCCAGCAGAAACATCGCGCCAGCGAGTTTTAAGGTTCGTTTCAACGTAGCCTCCGAGTTGCTACCGCATTCATGAATTTCTTCCCGGGAAAGACGATCAACACTCGCGTTCCCGAGTGCAAACAAGTACGGGGCCTTTAGGCCCCGTTGTTGCATCAATCGATCTCTGGCAATTGCGCCATCACAGTACGAGCTTGCGACCGGATGTACTGGTTCTGATCGTTCTCCGCCAGCCGCTGCAGAACCGCGCGCACGCTGCTATCCGCCTTCACCGGCTCAAGCAAGTGCAGAGCCTGTGTCCGCACGCCCGGATTCGTATCGCTCACCAGTGCGCCCAGCACCGCATCTCGCACCCGCATGTCATCCTTCACAAACGACCCCAACCCCTCGATTGCTTTCAACCGCACACCTGGATTGTTGTCATAGTGCAACGCATACATCAACGCTTCCCGCACACGCGTGTCGTCCGGCTTCTGCGTCAGCAGATCGACCGAATCCATTCGAACCCCTGAGTTGTAATTGTTGCGCGCTGCAAAGAGAAGAAGCTGCTGAATGCGCTGATCGCTGAGGGAACCCTTCTGTTCCTGTGTCGAAACCGTGTTGTACTTGATCGTGACTTCGTTGGACCCCGGCTCCTGCGTAATCGAACTGATACCGGTAATGTTCGCTTCACCGACTGGCGGAACCACCGTAGTCTCACTACCCAAAATCGGAGTCACCGGCTTCGAAATCACTTTGTACGTTGCCCCAATCCCGCCGCCAAACCCCACAATAAAAATCGCCGCTGCAAGAGCCGGCGAAAAGCGTACCTGGCGAAGCCATGCACCCGGGTCGAACGCCAGGCGATTCCAGAGCCCACCCTGCGATGTTGTTTCCAGTGCTTCCTGCAGCCGCATTCGCGACGCGGTCAGCAAATTCGGCGTCGGCTCATCGACCGGTGTCACCGAAAGTGTGGCGTGAAACCGGCGTGTTGCCTTCAACTCCGTCGCGCATTCCGGGCAGCGACCGAGGTGTTGCTCCAGTTCATAACGGGCATCGTCTGCGAGCTCGTTGTAAACATAGAGCACAATATTGTCTTTTACCCATTCACATTTCATAAGTGCACCCCCTCGAGGGGGAAGTTCCTTCCAAAATAATTACCGCATATCAGACAACGAGCCCCGCAACTTCTGCGTGGCCCGGAACAACGTATTCTTGGCGGTTTCCTCAGTCGTATTCAGGATCTCGCCCACGGTCCTCAACTTCAGCCCGTGATAATGCTTCAGCTCAAAAACCATTCGCTCCCTGGGCGTCAACCGGTCCAGCGCATGATTGATGCGTTTCCCCAGTTCCCGCGCCATAAAGTCTCGCTCCGGATTCGCCGCCGCCCGTCCATCCGGCACCCGATCGAGCAGGCTGTATTCCTCGCCTTCCGAATCCGTCGAGACCGCCGCATCTTCCTTCCGCACCTGTCGTTTTCGCAGATGATCCAGACACAGGTTCGTCACGATGCGGTAAATCCAGGTGTAAAAGGAGCACTCAAAGCGGAAATTGACGACGTTCTTGTAGGCCTTCAGGAACGCGTCCTGAAAAATGTCTTGGGCGTCCGCTTCCGATCCCGTCAGGTGCAAGGCCAGACGTAACACCGCCTGATCATAATGACGAACGAGCTCCTCGAAGGCAGCGCGGTTTCCCTGCTGCGCCTGTCGGATCAGCGTCGTGTCGTCGATGCGGTTTGCTTGCCCAGCCATGTGGCCCCGCGAAATGGGGTCCTGGGTACCGCTGCCTCTAGCCACCCGATCACTCGGATTGGTTCGTTCGCCAACCGTGATTGGTACAGCCCACGCTTCGGCCGGCATGTTGTCGTCTTCTCTCAGAGTCTCCCGGAGTTAATATCCCCGGCTTGCAAGGAGTTAGACGCGGCAGTTCCCAGACCGTGAGCAGGAATTATAGGGGTTTACACTCCAGTTTGCCCGCCCCAAAACCCAATTAACCCGTTGCCAGCCCATACTTTACCCGGTACCCGCGCACTCAAAACGAGTTGAACGGCTGGCCTTACCCCGTGCCCCCGTGGTGAAAGGTTTCGCCCTTCCGGAAAGCCAAGCTTCCCTTAAAAATAAAAAGCGCGAGCCGAAGCCCGCGCTCTTCAAAACGGAAGCTCTACTCCACAGATTCCTTCTCAATCACCACTTTCAAGTGGGTGGTCACGTCCTTGTGCAGTTTCACAGGCACGTCAAACTCGCCAATTTGTTTCAGCGGTTCGTGCAGCTGAATCTTCCGCCGATCGACATGGAAACTCTTTTTCTCCAGCGCGTCCGCGATGTCCCCCGAAGTCACCGACCCGAACAGCTGATCGCCCTCGCCAGAACGTCGCTGAAACGTCACTGACAATCCATCGAACTGCTTTGCCAGTTCATCCGCCTGCGTCTTTTCCTTCGCCGAACGCCGGACAGAAGCCGCCTTCATCTGCTCAATCACAGCCTTGTTGTTGGCGCTGGCCTCAATCGCGAGCTTGCGGGGCAGAAGGAAATTGCGTCCGTAACCCTCCGCGACTTTCACCACGTCACCGCGCGAACCAAGCTTGGCCACATCTTCTTTCAAAATGACTTCCATCGAATGACTCCATTTCCAAAAATTCGAGGTCCTGCTCTACCAAAAACTGAGAACCAACCTGAGAACTGAGAACCGACAACTGAGAACTGTCCTCTAGTTTGCTCTTCCCGCAAACGGCAGCAACGCAATATTCCGAGCCTGCTTGATCGCGCTCGACAACCTGCGCTGGTGAGGGGTGCAAACCCCGGTTAAACGGCGAGGCACGATCTTCCCGCTCTCGGCAACAAATCCCGCGAGCAAACGAACGTCTTTGTAGTTGATCGCTTCAATCTTCTCGACGCAGAATTTGCAGACTTTCTTGCGGCGGAAATACTTGCGTCCGCCTTCGCGCCCACCTCCGCCGCCCGGGCGTGGCCCTCTGTCACGATCGCGATCGCGCGATGGGGGACGTTGTGGCGCGTCCGAACTTCCACCCGACGTTGGCGCCGGGGCACTCGTCTTCATTTCGTCAGCCATGGTGCTCCTTAAATTTGATACTGCCTGAAAATCAAATCGTCCTGTTTCGGTCGCTATCAGCTGTCAGCTTTCATTCCACACAACTAAAGCTGAAGGCCGATAGCTGAAAGCTCTTTACTGCGTAGGCGCAGCCGCAGGTTCAGGCTCGCTGCTCGCAGCCTCGGGAGCCGCTGCAGCAGGCGCAGCCGTTGCAGCCGGCGAAGCACTCGCCTTCTTCCGCGCGTCGCGAAGCGCCTTCACTTTGTCCAAACGCTTCTGTTCTTCATCGACCCGCACCGTGATGAATTTGATCACAGGCTCCGTCACGCGCAACCGGCGCTCGAGTTCATGCACCATCGCACCATCGCCTTCCAGCGTCAGCAGCACAAAGATGCCGTCGTGGAACCGGCGGACCGCGTAAGCAAGCCGTCGCTTGCCCCACACTTCGCTTTTCACCGTGCCGCCCGAAGACGAGACAGATGATTCCAAGGTAGAAATCAATTTGCTCTGTTCGTCCTCCGGCATGTCAGGCCGGACGATGAACATCAGTTCATAAGTACGCTTCATTCTTTATTCTCCAAACTCTCTTGTAGCGCCGTATTCGATAAACGCTCCGTAGCGCCCTATCCTCAAAATCCTCTATTGCAGCTCTTCGTGGCCGACACCCCGTGCACCTCCCGTGGTTAAAGCCTTTCGCAGCGTGAGCCGTAACCCCGTGCACCTCCGTGCCCCCGTGGTTAAAGCCTTTTCGCAGCGTGAGCCCTAACCAGTGTTTAAAGCCTTTCCCAAAAAGCTCGAGAAGTGCCGCGACCGCTTCAAGTCTCTGACCTAGCCTAAATCCGCGTCGTCCTTACGGTTGAAACGGTTCATAGCAGCAGCCGGCCCTTCTTTCACCGCCACCTGCACAGCTTCTGCAGCTGTATCGAGCAACGCGTCCACGATCTCCAGCTGCTTCTTACGGAACGGCGTCAATACGTATTCCGCTCCATCCGCAGGTTTGCGATCAGGCGCGATTCCCAACCGGATCCGCAGAAACTCCTGCGTGTCCAGCGCGCCAATCACCGACTCCATCCCGTTGTGCCCAGCGGTCCCACCTCGTTGCCGGATGCGCATCGAGCCGAACGGCAAATCCAATTCGTCGTAAATCACGATCAAATCCGACTGCGGATTCACTTCGTTCTTTGCGACCAGTTCCCGCACCGAGAGACCACTCAGGTTCATGAAAGTCTCTGGCTTTGCCAGAAGCACTTCTTCCGAACCGATCGTCCCTCGAGCTGTGAGCGCCCGGCACTGCCGGTTTCTAACATCAACGCCCAGTTCATTCGCCAGGCGATCAATCGCCAGAAACCCCAGGTTATGAGGCGTGAACTGGTATTCGATTCCAGGGTTGCCCAGTCCGATGATCAGTTTCACGATTCGCTTTTGGCTTCTGGCTCCTAGCTAGTAGCCAGAAGCTAAAAGCTGTTCTTTTACTTCTTTTCCTTCTTCTCGCCCTTGTCGGACTTCTCGGCAGCCGCGCCCTCTTCGCCCTCGGCTTCCTGTTTGCCCTTCTTGATGACTTCGGGCTCGGCCGGTGTGGCAGCCGCCGCCGCTTCCGCTTCCGGAGTCGCGACGACTTCTTCCTTCACCGTCGTCACGTGGGCCACCGGCTGATCGGCGTCCGTGATGAACTTTAACTTGTCGCTGTGCGGCAGATCCGCAACGCGCAACACGGCTCCAAACACCAAGTGCGAGACATCCGCGTCGATGTGCGCCGGAATGTCGCCCGGCAAACACTCGATCTCCACTTCGCGCAGGATCTGCTCCATGATGCCGCCTTGCTGCTTCACGCCTTCTGCTTCGCCCTTCAGAACGATCGGCACCGTGACGACAAGCTTCTTGTCCATCGCGATGCGCTTCAGGTCGATATGCAGCAGCTTGCCCTTGATCGGTTCGTACTGCCAGTCAACGATCATCGCCTTGGTTCGCTCGCCGCCTTCCAGGGCCAGATCGAAAATCGTGTTGTGTCCGCTCTCGGAGTTCAGGATGCGTGTCACCTGGCGTGGATCGACCGTAATCGCCGCCGAGTTTTTGCCGGCTCCATACACGACAGCGGGAATTTTTCCGCCAACTCGAACGCGGCGCGCCGCATTCTTGGTACCCGGTTCCCGGGTCTGCGCTTCGAGAATGTTCTGCTCTGTTGCCGTAGCCATAAGTTCAATTCCTGTCTATAGAAACAATTTGCTGACTGAAGTCTCTTCGTGAATGGACTGGATCGCCCGCCCGATGAGCCCCGCGATTGTGAGCACTTTAATTTTCGGCTCGTGCTTCGCTTCTTCCGTCAGTGGGATGGTGTTCGTCACCACCACTTGCGTGATGGATGACTTGGAAATATTTTCGATCGCCGGCGGAGAAAACACCGGGTGCGAGCAGCACGCATACACTGCGGTCGCTCCGTTTTCGATCAACGCACTGGCCGTCTTCACCAGCGTTCCCGCCGTATCAATCAAATCGTCGATGATCAGGCAGTTCCGCCCGCGTACATCGCCGATGACGTGCATCACTTCCGCCACGTTCATTTCGACACGCCGTTTATCGACGATGGCCAGGGCCGCGTCCATCTTCTTCGCGAAGAATCGCGCGCGCTCCACGCCACCGGCGTCCGGCGAAACCACAGTCAGGTCCGGCAGATTCAAGTCCCGGAAATGGCTGACCAGCACCGGCGAACCGAACAAGTGGTCAACCGGAATGTTGAAAAATCCCTGCAGCTGCGGCGCATGCAAGTCGACGACCAATGCGCGGTCGGCGCCGGCAGTCGTCAGCAGGTCCGCGACCAGCTTCGATGAAATTGGTACGCGCGGCTTGTCTTTGCGGTCCTGCCGGGCATATCCGTAGTACGGGATCACTGCCGTGATACGCCGCGCCGATGCGCGCTTCAACGCATCGATCATCAACAGCAGTTCCATCAAATGCTCGTCCACCGGACGGCACGTGGGCTGCATCACGAACACGTCAGCGCCGCGCACGTTCTCTTGAATCTGAACGTAGCATTCGCCGTCCTTGAAACGCGTGATGTGCGCCTGCCCTCGCGTCAGCCCGAGAAAGGCGCAGACCTCATCGGCCAACGCTTCATTGGCGGTGCCGCAGAAAATCTTGAACTTGTCGTCCACGCGGGCGCGCTGGAGCTTCCGCTCCGGTTTCTCGTCCGTGCCCATGTGAGCCTTCTTGTCGGTGGCCGTCGCGACAGTGGACATAATGAGTTCTCAGTTCTCGGTTTCTAGTTCTCAGCTGGACTTGCCAGTTCCCCGAGAACTGAGAACCGGCAACTGAGAACTGTCTTTCTTGGCTGGGCCGCTAGGATTCGAACCTAGACAAAGTGCTCCAAAGGCACTTGACCTACCATTAGTCGACGGCCCAATACATTGACGATTGTCGATTTTTGATTGTCGATTGGAAACCCAATCGCTGGTCTCATTGTGAAGCAACAATCACGAATCAACAATCATCAATCGAAAATTCTTTTCCAGTACTGGCGCCGCGTCATCGTGCTTGTCGCCTGCGCTGGAACGCCCGCCTTCTTCAACTTGGCGGCCGCTCGTTTCGCTGCGTCGCGTGTCCGGAACAGGCCGTAGAGAGCAGACCCGGAACCCGACAGCGAGGCATACAACGCCCCAGCACCTTCGAGCACACTCTTGAAGTCTCGTAATTCGGGATACTGCGGAAACACGACTCGTTCAAAGTCGTTTTCAATCCCGGTACGGACAAGGTCGAGTAGCGGGCTCTCGGCCCGGCTTCTGCTTCGTGCAGAAGCACCGGATGCATCGCTCAGCCAGGCCGACAACACGTGGCCGAACCTGTTAATTCTATCGGAGGGCGCAGATACCGTCAATTTTTCCGCCACTTTACGGTCCCAGTCCGCGAAAGCCCGAGGCGTGGACACGCCAATCTCCGGCGTCACAATCACACAAGGAATTGCCGGCAGATCAGGGAGTGGAAAAACAGCTTCCCCACGCTCCACACCCAGCGCCGTGCCGCCAACCAAAAACAGGGGAAGATCAGACCCGACCTCAGCGGCAATGCGCAGCCGATCAGCCTGCGGCAGACGCTTTTTCAAAGCCCGCTCCAACGCGAGCAGCGTGGCCACTGCATTAGCCGACGCCCCACCCAGTCCGCCCTGCACCGGCAACCGTTTCTCAATCTCTACTGTCACTCGCCCTTTCGCGCCGAGCGCGGCCATCGCCCTCTCGACAATCCGGTAGCAAGTGTTAGTGGCGTCGGTAGGCACCCTCGAGTCCGCCGACAGGATTTCGATGCCTGCACCCCGACGCACCCCTATTGTGATGAGGTCATAAAGCCCGATCGTCTGGTAAACCGTGCGCAACTCATGGAAGCCATCAGGCCGCGGCGGGCCGATGTAGAGACCAAGATTGATTTTTGCAAACGACCGAACGGTCACAGACATAAGTGCATCTCTAATTTACCGGACCCATCATCGTTCCCAATCCCCTGCGTCATCCCGAAGACCGCGCGCACTCTCCAGCGTGGCGAGAGATCCCGCGTTCATCACATCGCCCCCGCGCCCGATGATTCTACTCAGACAAACCCTGAAAAGTTGCCCTCACAAGCGCGGAAGCATAAAACAGGTGTCTGTTCGGAGGTCAGCCTGTGGTCTCAAAGAACACGAGCATCGCAATCCTGCTCGGCGTCACCCTATTGATCATCGTCATCGGGCTTGTGCTCAAACCAATCCCCCAGCCGCAGGCCTATCACAACTTCGCCGACCAACGAAGCTGGCTCGGCGTCCCGAATGCCGGCGATGTCCTCTCTAATATCCCCTTTGCCCTCGCCGGGCTCTGGGGACTCCTCCTCCTGTTCTCGCCCGGACAGATTCACTTCGTCGACGCCCGCGAACGCTGGCCCTGGATCGGCGTCTCCATCGGACTCATCCTCACAGCATTCGGCTCCGGCTACTATCACCTCGCGCCCGACAACGCCCGCCTCGTCTGGGATCGCATCCCCATGACAATCGTCTTCATGTCATTCGTTGCCGCCCTGATCGCCGAGCGCATCAACCTGCGCCTCGGCCTTGGGTTATGGCCGTTCTTACTCGTCGTTGGAATTTACAGCGTCTTCCAATGGCATGCCAGTGAACTGCGTGGCCAAGGCGACCTGCGCATGTACGCCGCCGTCCAGGTCTACGCCATCGTTGTAGCGCTAGTGATGTTGCTGGTACCACCCCGCTATACCCGCACCTGGGATCTGGCAATCGTCGCCGCGTTCTACGGCCTGGCAAAGCTCTTGGAAACTTTCGACCAACAAGTTCTCGCCATGACCGGCGGCTTGCTCAGTGGTCACACGCTGAAACATCTCGCAGCAGCCATGGCAGGAGTATGGCTCGTCAGGATGGTCTGGAAGCGCACAGCTTTGCTCGGGCACTAGCCACGGGATTGACGCCCTAGCTTCGTCGCTTGTAGTAAATCGCAAAATCAAAACCAGGGTTCGAAGGGAACAGCTCTGCAACTTTTCTGAGGCGTTCAGCCATCGGTGAGGGAGCCAGTAGGGGATAGTCGCGCTCGCGTAAATCGTAGTAGTCCACGTCGAGAAAGAGGGACAACAAATAAATTGAGATCGAGTCCGCGAACGTGGCGGCAAAGTATTCGTTCTTGAACTTCTCTGCGTCAGGACTCGAACCGGTCGCAAGTTTGCGGGCTTCCCAGGCATCGAGCGAGGTCTCTCCGCGAACCCCCGCTTCCGCCTGCTTCCATACCAGGTCCGCGAAAGCCTGCGACACTCCGGCGCTCTCGACCACCGCGTGGCCCACATTGATGTAGAACTCAAAAGCCACCGAGAACTTGTCGTCCATCAATCGAGTCGAAATAAAAACGCATTGCGAGTCGCCAAGATTGAGGTTGCGATGGCACACTGCGTTGTCGCTGAGCGCAACGTCATAGCGGTCCGCAATGACGGTGTCTTCTCCCTGGTTGACGGTAAGCGGAACGAAATAATAAGCCTTGCGCGAAAGTGCTCCAGCGGCCGCCTTCGGGACGGCGGCAACCATCCGCTCCAGGTCATTCTCGGAAATGACGAGCTCGCCCGAGACGGCATAACAAATTCCGTTGGGGGCTTGCGACACGGGAGTCTTCCTCACGACCTCCGCCGGTGCACGGGTGATCGCGGGAGCGGCTTGCGACATAAACGTATTCTAGCGCACCCGACCCGTTCGACCCTGCCGAAAGTCCAGACGTTGGTGTAGTTTAGAGAGGATGGCGCGCCACCCAGCACCGCAGCCGAGCTGGATCAAGATTCCCGTTCGAGTCGTGTTGTACACGGTTCTGCTCACCTTGATGACGTTCTCTGTGTCGTTGCTTTTTGGGATCGTCGGTGTCCTGATTTATTCGCACCAGCGCCGCATCCATCCCGATCTGCCCTTTGCTTACAAGCACATTGCGCTTCCGGTGGCCCTCGTCGCGGGCGCAATAATTCTTGTCCTCTCCTTGATCATGGAAATCCGTCACTACCGGCAGATGAAAGTCTTGGCCGGCGTCGAGAGGGCAAGCTGATGGCGCCTCGGATCGCAATCCCCGTCCCTCACTCGGGTGATCGCGCGTACGCCGAGCGAGCGCTGCCTCAGTATGAGGAGGCGGTCCGAAAAGCTGGCGGCGAACCTGTCCGCATTTCATTGGATGGTGATCCGGGCACGATCACGCAGGCGCTCGTCGCATGCGACGCGGTGCTGCTGCCCGGCAGCAAGGCCGATGTGGATCCCGAAAAGTATGGCGCGCAAAAAGATCCGCGCACTGCGGCCGCTGATGTGAAACGTGATGCCGTCGATGAACTCGTGTTGCAACATGCATACGACGAGCACAAGCCTGTGCTCGGCATCTGCTACGGGCTACAGATCTTGAACGTGCATCGTCACGGAACGTTGCTGCAACACATCGAGTCGTCCATTAATCATGAAGCCGGACGCGCGGTTCCGCTGGCGCATGAAGTCGAGATCGAACCGGGGTCTCTGCTGGCGAACATCGTGGGCGTGACCACACTCGGGCACGTCCCAGTGAATTCGAGTCATCACCAGTCGGCGGACGTTGTCGGTGACGGCTTGCGTGTGGTGGCTCACTCTCCGACGGATGGTGTCATTGAGGCGATCGAAGGAACTTCTCCTGAGCACTTCGTGTTAGGAGTGCAATGGCATCCCGAGCGCTCGGTGGACGAGGCGGGGCCGCTGGGTGATTCAGCGCGCGCAATTTTTCGAAGCTTTATTGAGCGCGCTCGCGAGCGCCAACAAAATCTTTAACCACTGAGTGCACGAAGGCACCAAGAAATGCCAAGCCTTTCTGCGAATGTTCCACGTGGAACATTTTGTCCTACATTTTTGTACTTACAAATATGTATGGCTTATTTTGTTTTCTTTGGCTTGCGCGGACGTTTGGGAGTTGGTTGAGCTTGCAGAAGAACGGTTGCATGCGCGATTGCCGCATTGTCGGTGCCCATGCCCTCAGGCGTCTTCGCCTTGATTCCGATGGAGTCGCCGGGCAGACCAGTAATTTCTGCTACGCGGGCGCGGATCGCAGCGGTGTGAGGGCCGATCTTGGGAGCGGCAAGAATCAACGTGGAGTCGAGATTCACGATTTGGTAGCCTGCTGCGCGCACGCGCTTCAGCGCTTCCTCTAAAAAAAGAGCCGAGTCTGCGCCCTTCCACCGTTGATCGGAGGGGGAGAAAAGCGAGCCTATATCCGGCGCGGCAATTGCTCCCAGCAACGCGTCGGTGATGGCGTGGAGGAGTACGTCACCGTCCGAGTGACCGCCGAGGCCTTTGTCGTGCGGAAGAGTGACGCCGCCGATTTTCAGCGGGATACCGCGTTTGAACTCGTGGGAATCCCAACCGTAGCCAATTCTCATGAAACCTCAGTTGTCAGTTCTCGGTTCTCAGTTCCCAGCTTTCACTCGTCGTCGTTATTTTCCTAGACCTAAATAGAACTCGGCGAGCTTCATGTCGGCTGGCGTGGTGATTTTTATGTTCCGGGCAGAGCCCATAACTACCGTCACGGGGTGGCCGGCGCGTTCTACTAGTGATGCTTCATCGGTACCGACGAAACCGTCTGCGGCAGCCTCGTCGAAGGCTTTCTTGATCACAGAATACCGAAATCCTTGGGGAGTCTGGGCCATCACGACGCGCTCGCGCGGAATGGTCATAGTGATCACGGCGCCTTCGGCGTTTCGTTCCACCTGCTTAATGGTGTCGACCGCGGGAAGGCCGGCAATCGCGGCGCCTGATTTCTGCGCAGCCGCAATCACCTCGTCAATAATGTCTGCGGTAACAAAGGGCCGCACGGCGTCGTGAACCAGGATGATGTCGTCGGCGGCAGCACGAACACTATTAATGCCGTTCGCCACGGAGTCTTGGCGGTGCTCTCCACCCTGAACCAGGGAAACTTTCTTAGCAAGAATTTCTTTGCCTTCTTTTTCAAGCCTCGATTGAAAGCCCTCGATCTCATCCTTCCTGAGCACAACGACGAGTTCATCGACTTTGGGATGCCCAGCGAACGTGCGTAGCGTTCGGATAAGAATCGGCGTTCCTTTCAGTTCGGTGAATTGCTTCGATGGCGACGCTCCCTTGCTTCTTGCGCGGGACGGGGACGCCATGCGCGTGCCTAGTCCTGCAGCGGGGATGATCACCGTGACCTTCATGGAGGGCGCTCAGTATACGAGCGGGCGCGGAGGTAGTTCAAATTAGGCGTTTTGGCTTGGTGTTGCAACGGCCCAGAGTAGTTTCACACCCGATCCCCGCGGCCCCGGAGAGTACTCGTGGACTTCGGGACGCCGCATCTTGACGACGGACGCGAGGACTTGCGCGTTTAGTTTTCCATGCTTGAGCCCATCGGCTGATATCTGTATTTCTTGCCGTCGAAGTAGACAGCGCTCGATTCGCCCTGTTCGCTGGACTCCTGCGCGTAGATCGCCATCTGGACTTTCTTTCCGAGTTTGATTCGCTTCACTGCCATTTTTGTAAAGGGCAGGTTGATGATGACGAATTTTGCTTTGGGTGTATCGGAGTGCCACGCGTCTGGCCCCGCGCCATGGATGATGAGCACAGAGAGTCCGCGGTACTTGGGATCATCGTTCTCGCTGAACTTGGTGGTGATCTTCGGATCACCCAGGCCGTAGAAGCTGTGGTAGGGATCGGAAACTTTGTAGCCATTTTCAGCTTCATCGATCAGGGGATTTTTTCCCTTGGCGACAATGGCAACATCTTCGATGCCGTCGCCGTCGAGATCGCCGAACGCAGCCGGGATGCCGGGGACGGTTGTGAATTCACTTCCAAACTGCTTCTGCACGAACGCATCGTCGACAGCGGGCGCGGCCGGTGCGGAGGCTTGTTGCGCGGCGGCGGTCACGACAAGAAGGGTAAAGACCAAAAGAAAACGACTCATGTGGCTACTCTAGTCTCGCAGCCGCGTGGAGGGTAGAGCCTAACGGGGTACGGAAGGACGCTGAGCCTTAGTGTCGGAAGTGTTCCCAACCTCGAGGCTCGAGCTTGCATCGGACTCCATCGTTGACCAGGACCATTCCTTTCCTGCGAGTGAGCTCACCAATCGGAGTGACGCGAACGCCCAGAATTCTGTCGGGAATCCGTTTTGTTTTCGAAGCGGTGAATAGCAGTTCATAGTCTTCGCCGCCGTGGAGCGCAGCGGTTAGCTCGACTTGTCGAGCGGGACGGCCAACGATTGCGCGCGGAACTGCAGCGCCGGTGATCGTTGCGCCCACGCGGCTCTCATCACAGATATGACGAAGATCGGTGGAGAGGCCGTCGCTCAAGTCGATCATGGCGGAAGCCAGTTTCTTGAGCCGCAGAAACTGCCCAATTGCGACACGCGGGGTCGGATGAAAATGCCGCGTGTAGTCGCTGGCGCGAACCTTTCCTGCTGAGCGTTTCCGCAACGCATCCAGGGCAGCGGCGGCGCCGCCAAGTTCTCCGGTTACATAGACGAGATCGCCAGCGCGCGCAGAAGAACGCAAGATTGCGCCACCCTTCGGGACAGACCCAATCAGAATTATGTCGGCGAGTACGCCGGCGGTTGACTGGGCGATGTCACCGCCGGCAAGTGGCACATCAAATTCTGCTGCCAACTCAAGAAGGCCGTTCATGAACCGGTCAACCCACCGCTGCGGCAGGTTTCGAGGGAGCGCCAAGGAGAGAAACGCCGCGACTGGTTTGCCGCCCATCGCGGCGATGTCACTGAGGCCGCGGGTGAGGCAGCGTCGGCCGACGATTTCGGGCGCATGCCATTTGCGGCGAAAATGGACGCCCTCCAAAGTGAAATCGGTTGTCACGAGTGTGTCGTCTGTTCGGGGCACGCGAAGAACCGCGCAATCATCGCCGATGCCGCGGACGACCTGGGTCGCACGAACTCGCTTGACGCTTTTGCGGATGCGTTCGATCAGCGCTTTTTCGGCAAGGGGCACGGAACCTCACTATACAAAAATGACGGAGGCGCGGCGGTGCGCAGCATATGGCCCGAAAGGCACCTGACTAGTAACTCGTCCGAAAAGACATGGCGCTCACCCGGCCTTGGTAACGGCCAAAAGTGCCGTGCCACGTTGACAGGGGGGAACCAGCTTCGTTACCATCAACAAGCTGTTCCCAGACACCATTCGCCGACTAAGTTCCGCATTCACTGAGGATTGCGGGCAATGGAGGCGAAATCGTACGGGCCGGACGCCCGTACTGCATCTGGTTCAGGTAGGTCACGAGCGCGCAACTCCCCGTCCAAATGGGGGCGCGGCTCGGAATCAGAAATTTGAGCTTAGGGCAAGACAGTAAAGCGCCCGGGCCGGGTCCAACGCCACTCAACACGAAGGGATTACGATTGCGTAAGCGTTTCTACATTCTTTTTGTCGCCCGCGACGATGACGGGCAGCTACGCAAAATCTCCATTCCCGTGCAGTACTTGTACGTACTTGTGGCGGGAGCGGCGATCGGATTCCTGGGCCTGACCGGCATTGCCAGCTCCTACACCCGCATGCTGATGAAGGTGTCGCATTTCAATCAGTTGCGCACCGAAAAAGAGCAACTTAAGGATCGGTATTCCCGCCTGGAGCAGGTCGCGAAGGAACGCGACATCCAGGTCGCTTCGCTCGGGTCGCTGGCGAGCGAGGTTTCGGCGCTGTACGGATTGAAGAACGAACCCGCACTGGTAAACGCGTCCACCGAAGAACTCGAAAACGCGCAGGTCAGCTCATCGCTCGATCAGCTTTACGCTCTCAGGAATTCAGCTTTGAGTGGCGCGACGACCGTCGGAATTTCGATGGGCCTGACCAAGAACGCCACCACCGCCGACTGGTTCCGTGCGAATTCGGCACCAAACCTTTGGCCGGTTGAAGGCTTGGTGACGGGGTCGTTTGGAGAGCGCATCGATCCATTCAACGGTGAAGGCGCCTTCCATAGCGGCGTCGATATTTCTGCCGGGGTTGGGCAGCCAGTCGTAGCTCCTGCCGATGGGACGATCACCTTCGCTGATTTCATGGGCGGCTACGGTCGCGCAGTGATGATTGATCACGGCCACGGAATCAGCACGCGGTACGGACACCTCGCGAACTTCGCGGTAATCGCCGGGCAGCATGTGCGGCGCGGCGATACAGTGGGATACGTCGGCTTGAGTGGACGTTCCACAGGTCCACACCTTCACTACGAAGTCCGCATCAATGACACTCCTGTCAACCCGTACAAATATCTTCGCGTGACTGTTGCGCACGCTGGCGGTTTTGCTTCGGGCAGCTAAATCCTGTACTGAAATCCAGTCGGAAATCCCAAGTCTTCAACTTTTTGGATTGATCGTAATTTCACGCTTACGTGTGCGCGCGAGGGTCGCGCACCTACTGTCGCAGTCCGATCCAGCCTTCTGAAATCACCATGGAGTTGCCGGGATTGTGAGGATCGTATTTGACCGAGGTGTGCAGACCGAGACGACAGGAATGCAGATTGATCCATTGCCGGAGGTAGGTCACATCCTGCGAGGCTTCGTAGGAAACTCCGGCGACGTCGTACTTGAAAATCAACATGGTGGCTGCATGATGGCCGTTCGGAGAAAGTTCCTGAACGTCAATCACGGTGCCGTCGGTAATGCGGCCAACCTGATTCAACCAGCCCCGGCGTTCGCGCTCGATTTCTTCCGGCGCCTTCGGCTTGCGACGAAAGAGCGCGTATGCGGCATAGGCTAAGCCCGCGCCGCCGAGAACCAGAGTGTAAGTGCGAACCGGATCCATACAGATGGGATGAGCGCCAGTCGGCTGCTCAAAGAACAGCATATGCCGGAACTCGCGATGGCGGAAGAGGGATAAAGGTTACGAAGGTGGAGGGGGGCGTAACGCTCTCTTACTAGAGCGGGCTTCGTCTTTGAACTTTAGCTTCTAGCTTCTAGCTTCTAGCTTTTGGCTTTTGGGCAACTTCATTCGTCTGCGATGGGATTCCGCAATCCGCCGATGGCATCGACGCTGATTTCGACATTGTCGCCGGCGACGACTGGGCCGACGCCTTTAGGGGTACCGGTTGCGATCAGGTCTCCGGGATAAAGGGTCATGCACGCGGTGATGTAGCGAAGGATGACATCCAGCGAGAAGATGAAGTCGCGGGTATTGCCACTTTGGCGAATTTCGCCATTGACGCGGGTTTCGACGGTGACGCCGGTCCACGGATCAAGTTCATCGGTGACGACGGGTCCGACCGGGCAGAAGGTGTCGAAGCCTTTGGCGCGCGTCCATTGACCATCTTTATTCTGCAGATCGCGCGCGGTGAAATCGTTCACACACGTATAGCCAAGAATGTAGGGGCGCACATCTTCGCCCTCGGGCAGCTTGTGGCAAGTCTTCGCAATGATGACACCCAGTTCCCCTTCGTAGTCGGTACGCGCGGAAACTTTCGGCCGAACAATGGTTCCATTGGGCGGAAGCAACGCGGAAGTTGGCTTGAAGAACAGGAGCGGTTCTTGGGGGACTTCGTTGCCGAGTTCGGCTGCATGCTCTCTGTAATTTCGTCCGACACAGACGATCTTGGTGGGCTCGACGGGATGAACAAGTGCGGCTTCGTCGAGGTGGATATGTTCCATGCGGCGGCTGGGAAGACCCTCAACGTCGCCATCACTGTGGTGCGGAGGTTGGGTGAAAAGGCGAGTGATCTCCTGACGTCCGGCGACGGACTCAACGAGGCCGTAGTGGATCGAGCCGTTAAGCGCGAATCTGGTATAGCGCATGCGAGTGTTATCTAAACATAAGTGGAATGGAGCATGAGGATTTTTTGTCATGAAGCGGTCTGAGGCGCACGAACCGAAGCACCGATCGAGTGCGCGGTCGTGTGTCGTAAGGAGAAGGTTGTTGAGGCAAGATTTGTTAGGCGGTATTTGCGAGAGTTCTCTATTGAGGGACTTGTTCGCTGGCTTCCTCGGATTTCGTGCTCTCGTTTCCTAGCGCATCGACGGAGGTGACGGCGTAGAAATACTGTTTGCCGGGAGTGATTGTCGTATCGCGATAGGCGGGAGTCTTTGCCAGCTCGGTATTGATTTTGACCGGTGCGGCACCGAGTTCATGGCGGTAAATGTTGTATCCGGCGAGATCCTGCTGCACGGAAGGCGCCCAGATTAAATCGATGAACGGTGACTGGCCGGGCCCGGAGAACACGGCCTGGAGACCAGCGGGGACGGCGGGGGGAAAGACATCGTTTGCGAATACTTTGATGGGCGGCGTGTCATCGCCTTCGATTTCGATCGCGCCCATGCAATCGGCGCCAGCTGGGGCGGTCGCGGGACAGGGTTGAAAACCTGTCGACACGATCGTGACGACAAGGACCCGGTAGAGATAGGTCTTTCCCCATTCGAAGCTTTGGTCGACGTAGCGCACAGCGCCGGCGTCCTCGACGGGAACGTCTCCGGCGAGAACTTCCTTGGGGGAATCTGCCTCCCGACGATACACACGGTAGCGATGGCTAATCTTCGGTACGTCGTAGCTTTCCGCAGCCCCGACCCAGGTCAGAAGAATGCCATCCGCCGTGGGTTGAGCTTCGAGATCGGTGGGCGGTGAATAAGTGGGTGCGAGCGGGACTCGAACCTGGTTTGAGATTCCTCCACCATGATGATCCCGGTTGTAGACCTCGACCGCATACGTGGCCATCGCGAGCGGATTCGCTTTCATTAGAGCCGAGGGAAGGAGATCGACGTACTCCTGCGGAACTTTCTTGCCTTTGGCCTGCAAGGTAAGGATGTCGGCTTGAAGCTTGGGGGCTTCGCCGACAGGAGGCTCACATTGGGTCAAGGGCACGCCGACGCCGCGACAGATGCGCGCGGGGCCAAGGTATCGGACACTTTGCCGGTCGGTGGTTTGCGAAGGGACCGTCCAAACCAGGCTGACGCGATCACCTCTGCGGGTGGCACGGAGGTCGTTGGGCGGCTTCGGCAATTCAAGCGACGGAGGGAGTGGCGGGCCGGTGGACGCACAGCCGATACAGACAGCGCACAGTCCTGTGGTTAGCGCCAGGATGAAAAGTTTCGGACGCATCCGGAAGGGATCAGAGTAGCAGAAAGTGGATTGGGTTCGTTGGGAGGGGGATTTGGGTGAACAGATCTAGGCTAAGAGTTCTTTCAGGGCTTCGCGGAAGACCCTGGTGTGCTGATCGACGTCGTCGGGCGCGGTCGCAGGGGACATCAACGCCATGTTGTGAAAGGGCGTGAGCAGAATGCCACGATTCATGGCGTAGAGATGCATGAAGCGTTCGAGTTCGAAGTCCATGGCATTGTGGGCTTCCGTTCCATTTTTTGGCGCGGTGGGAGCGAAAAGATATTCGGCGCGGCAGCCCAGGCGGGTAACGTGCCAGGGAATGCCGAAGTCCTTGATGGCCTTTTCCACGCCGGCGGTCCAGCGTTCGGCGACGGGCATCATGCGATCGAATGCCTCTTTGGTCAGGACTTTTGTTAGGGTCGCACGCATGGCGGCGAGCGAGAGCGCATTACCGGCGAGGGTGCCACCGATTCCGCCGGTATCGCAGTCTTCGAGGCTGTGGCGCGCGGAGATCATGTCGGCGACTTGGTGCGTGAACCCGTAGGTTGCGCCGGGGACGCCGGCTCCGATGGGCTTGCCGATGACGAGCATGTCGGGATCGAGGTTTTCGGCGCGAGTGTAGCCGCCGGGCCCAGCGCAGATGGTGTGAGTTTCATCGATGATAAGAAGCGTGCCGTGTTTGCTGGTGAGATCGCGAAGAGCTTTGTGAAATCCGGGCTCCGGCAAGACGATGCCGACATTGGTGAGGGCAGGTTCCGCCAGAACACAAGCGACATCGCCGTGGGACAGCGCGGATTCGAGCGCGTTGAGGTCGTTGAATTCAACCACGCGAGTGGTCTCGGCGGGATCGATGGCGGGGCCGATGTTGCCGCGACGGGCGCGAGCGGTACCATCGGGCTGAAGGGTGATGAAAGTTTCGTCGACTGAGCCGTGGTAGCACCAGTTGAAGATGAGGATTTTGGGGCGTCCGGTAATCTGGCGAGCGAGGCGGATTGAAAAACGGTTGGCATCGGTCGCGGTCAAGGCAAACTGCCAGTAGGCGAGACCAAAACGCTTTTGTAATTCTTCGGCGACGAAGACGGCGTCTTCGCTCGGCAGCATGAGCGTGATGCCGCGCTTGGATTGCTCTTCGATAGCTTTGACGGTGGCGAAAGGAGAATGCCCGGTCATGGCACCAGTGTCGCCAAGACACAGGTCGATGTAGCGGTGACCGTCCACGTCATAGAAATGCGCGCCCTGTGCTTCGCGAACGAAGGGGGGAAAGGCGCCGGCCCACTTGACCATCCAGTTCATGGGAACGCCAGCGAGGAGCGACTTCTTGCCGCGCTCGAACAAGGCCTGGGACTTGGGGCGTTCGTCGACGAATTTCTTCTGCTCGCGCTCCATGAGGGCGGCGAGACGGCGGCGATCGACGGATTTCATGGGGATTCGAAGGTTAGCATGACGTAGGTACGGGCGTCCTCGCCCGTACAACCACCGGTCGATATTCCCGATTACGGAATTCCTCACAATGCATCGTATTCATCGTCACCAATCTTGTGAGCAGTGTTTTGCCATTGCTGAACTCATGCTACCCAAGTATAAGGGCCGGGATTGGTGAGGAGTGCGGAGGAATACCCATGGGTCTGGTGCGAGCGAGGCTTCGTTGGGTAGGTCTGTGGTGATACGGGCGGGGACGCCCGTATCTACAAGATATATCGTGAAAGATCCTGGTCCTTGACGATCTCGCTAAGCATCTTGCGGACGTAGTCGGCATCTACCTTGAAGTCCTGGCCTTTTTTCTCCGGGGCCTCGAAGCTGATCTCGTCAAGAACGCGCTCCATGATGGTATGAAGGCGGCGGGCGCCGATGTTTTCGGTTCCCTCGTTCACGCGGAATGCAAAGCGGGCCACTTCTTCGAGCGCTTCGGGTGTGAACTCCAGTTTCACACCTTCGGTTTCGAGCAGTGCGGTGTATTGCTTCACGAGCGAGGACTTCGGTTCGGTAAGAATCCGGATGAAGTCTTCCATGGTGAGCGATTGCAGTTCCACTCGAATGGGGAACCGGCCCTGAAGTTCCGGGATCAAGTCGCTCGGCTTGGAGACGTGGAACGCTCCTGCCGCTACAAACAAGATGTGATCGGTTCTCACCATCCCATAGCGCGTGTTGACGGTGGTTCCTTCGACGATCGGCAGGATGTCGCGTTGCACGCCTTCCCGAGAAACGTCCGGGCCGTGGCCGCCCTCGCGGCCTGCGATCTTGTCGATTTCATCGAGAAAGATGATGCCGCTGTTCTCGACGCGATCAATGGCAACGCGCGTGACTTGCTCCATGTCGATCAGGCGTTGTTCTTCTTCCTGGATCAGATACTCGAAGGCTTCGTTGACCTTCATCTTTCGCTTCTTGGTGCGCTGGCCAAAGATGTTGGGCAACATGTCCTTCATGTTGATATCCATCTCCTCGACGCCCTGATTGGAGATGATTTCGAAGGATGGGAAGTTTCTTTCGCGCGTTTCGATTTCGACGGTTCTATCGTCGAGCTTGCCTTCACGCAATTGCTGGCGGAGTTTCTCGCGGGTGCGCGAGTGCGACTCGGTCAGGTCTGTGGCAGCGTCGATCACGACCCCGCCGCTGGGAGTGTCGTTTGGGCGCGAGGGCGTTGGCGGCAACAGGATATCGAGCAGGCGCTCCTCGGCGTTCAGCTCGGCTTTGTCTGAGACGTCTTCGAGTTTTTCTTCGCGCACCATATCGATGGCAATCTCAACCAGATCGCGCACCATGGATTCGACGTCGCGTCCTACGTAGCCTACCTCAGTAAATTTCGAGGCTTCGACCTTGAGGAACGGAGAATTCGCGAGTTTGGCGAGCCGGCGGGCAATTTCGGTTTTTCCCACCCCGGTGGGACCGATCATGATGATGTTTTTGGGAATAATTTCTTCCGCCAGCTCGGGCGTGAGTTTCTGCCGGCGCATGCGATTCCGAAGCGCAATCGATACAGCGCGCTTGGCCGCGTTCTGTCCGATGACGTGCTTGTCCAGCTCGGCAACAATCTCGCGCGGGGTGAGTTCATCGAGTGCGACTTGTTCTTCTTCAGCGGTAGAGGGTAAGTAAATTGCCATAGAAATCGGTTCTCAGTTCTCAGCTGTCAGTTCTCAGATCTTTAATCTCAAAAAAACAATGGTTCACCCTAATCAGAACTGAGAGCTCGGAACTGAGAGAACTGGTTACAGCTCTTCAATCGTAATACTGTCATTGGTATAGATGCACATCCGGCCGGCAATCTTCATCGCTTGTTCGGCGATCTCGCGGGCGGAGAGCTTGGTATGGTCAGCAAGGGCCTGGGCAGCGGCTTGAGCGAACGGGCCTCCGCTGCCAATGGCAGCGATTCCGGAGTCGGGTTCGATGACGTCCCCCTGGCCACTCAAAAGAAAACTTTGCTCTTTATCTGCAACCAGAAGAAGGGCTTCCAAGTGCCGCAAGAACTTGTCCGTGCGCCAGTCCTTGGCCAATTCCACGGCCGAACGGCCGACGTTGCCGTGGTATTGCTCGAGCTTGGACTCAAAACGGCTGAACAGGGAAAAGGCGTCAGCGGTTGATCCTGCAAATCCAGCCAGGATCTTTTCCTGATACAGGCGGCGGATCTTGCGAGCGCCGTGCTTAATAACGGAATCTCCGAGCGTGACCTGGCCGTCTCCGGCCATAACAACTTTGCCATCCCGGCGAACACATAAAACTGTAGTGGAACGAATCAGACGCTTCGTACTCATGAGGGTGAGACTTGATTATATCAGCGCAGAATGAGGTGCGTTAGGGCGGCGCGAGGCGACTTGAGGACACGCCACTCCTCGAAAGGCTGACGCAATCTCACAGGTTCCAAGCTTGTCGAAGGCGCTCCCTGAGCCCACGAAGTCGACTGACCGGTTCGTTCGAATACACCAGACGGAGATATGCCGACGCGCGTTCCGATCCCCAATTTTTCATTGGTGTCGCGGCGACTTTTCCCTTTTCCAGCAGTTGTCGGGACGCCGTTTCAGAATCGAGTCCAACTTTCGAAACGTCCATGAGCAGACACCAGCCTCCGCTTGGACGGATCACTGGCAAGTCTTTTAGTTCTTCCAGGACGACGTCGCGACGAGCTTGCCATTCGGCGACAGCTGCTGTCACGCCGTCGTCTTTGGTAGTAAGCGCAGCTTCAGCCCCGGGCATCGCAATACCGACCTGGCATACAACATTGGAAATATTTACGAGCGCGATATCCGTCATGATTGGCTTTGGACCGAGCACCCAGCCTACGCGCCACCCGATCATCCGCTGTTCTTTCGTGACCGTGCCGACCGTGATCGTCCGGTCCGCCATGCCTTCGAGACTGGCCGGGTGGAGATAGGGGAGCCGGTCAAAAACGATGCGCTCGATGGCGGCGTCGTACAGCAGCCACGCGTTAGCGGAGCGGCATAAGTCGGCGATCGCATCCCAATCTTCCCGCGTAAGCAGTGCGCCCGTCGGAAACGACGGGTTCACCATCAGCACCACTCGCGTGCGCGATGAAACCATCGACTTGAGAGCTTCCCGATCGAGAGTCCACCCTTGAGGACCGGGGATGAGGGGAACGAACTTTGGAATGCCCCCAGCAAGGCGCACACGGTTCAAGAGTCCAACGTAAATCGGGTCATTGAGAATGACTTCATCGCCAGGCTCGAGCAAAGCGAGAAGCGTATTCAGGATGCCGTTCAAGCCTCCAGCCGTGATGATGCATTGGCTGTTCCAGTCGTATTCGATTCCGCTCAATCGCTGAACGTGGCGGGTGACGGCTTCGCGCAGCGATTGCTGACCCATGAACGGCAGATAGCTGTTTGCCGCATCGCTTTCCACGGCTTGCTGGGTCGCAAGGATTGCTGCTTGCGGGGGCCGTAGATCGGTGTCCATATTTTCGAGACGGAGGATTTCAGGATCATGGGCTGCATCGGCGGCATTGCCGAGGCGGTCAACACCAATCGGCGGGACGAACTGAAGCCGGGAAACGGGCATAAGGCTGACTTTCGAGGCTTTCCAGACTGCGTGTTTGGAGTTGAAACTGCCGAGAAGGCAGTCCCTTCAAGAGAAAACTACACGCTCACAGGTTGAGCGCTCGGCTTTCCCGCCAGCAACTGTCGCAATACGTACTGCAGAATTCCTCCGTTCGCATAGTATTGCGCCTCCTGCGGAGTATCGATGCGCACGGCCGCTTTGAATTCCGTCGTTTTTCCGTCCCTGGTGGCACGAACGGTGATCTGACGTCCTGCCGAAAATCTCTCGACCGCCTCGCGAATGCCGACGATCTCTACGACTTCTTCGCCGGTAAGTTTCAGCGACTCGGCTGTTTCTCCAGCCAGAAATTGCAACGGTAGAATTCCCATGCCTACAAGATTCGAGCGGTGGATACGTTCATAGCTCTCGGCGATCACAGCTTTAACGCCGAGGAGGCGCGGCCCCTTTGCGGCCCAGTCGCGAGAGGAACCCGAACCATATTCCTTGCCCGCGAAAATTACGAGTGGAATCCGGTCCGCGCGATATTTCTCGGACGCATCGAAAATGGACATCTCAGTTCCCGCCGGCAAGTGGCGCGTAAATCCACCTTCCACGTTCACCATTTTGTTGCGCAACCGCACATTGGCAAAGGTACCTCGTACCATCACCTCGTGATTACCCCGACGAGACCCATAGGAGTTGAAATCTGCGGGCTGCACGCCGTTTTCGATGAGGTATTTCCCGGCAGGACTCTCTTTCTTGATGGAGCCGGCAGGAGAAATGTGATCGGTGGTGACGCTGTCGCCGAGGACAGCCAGGACACGCGCGCCCTTAATCTCTTCGATCGCCGACGGCTTCAGCTTCATGCCGTCGAAATACGGGGCCTTCCGAATGTAGGTTGAGTTTTTCTCCCATGCGTAGGTTTCACCCTTCGGCACCGGCAGCGAGCGCCAGCGTTCGTCTCCTTCGTAAACTTCTGCATAACTCTTGCGGAACATCTCGGAAGTGATGGACTTTTCGACGGCTTCGTCAATCTCACGCTGAAGCGGCCAAACATCCGCGAGAAAAACGGGTTGTCCGTCTTTCCCTTTGCCGATCGGGTCTTTGCGGAGATCAATATCGATACGGCCCGCGAGGGCAAACGCGACCACCAGCGGTGGAGACATCAGATAGTTGGCGCGGACTTCCGAATTGATTCGTCCTTCGAAGTTGCGATTGCCTGAAAGTACGGAAGCGACCACCAAGTCTTTCTCGTCGATGCCTTGCGAGACTTCGGCCGGGAGCGGTCCCGAATTGCCGATACAAGTCGTGCAACCGTATCCGACCAGATGAAATTTCAATTTTTCGAGGTAGGGCATCAAGCCCGCGTCTATGAGGTAGTCACAAACAACTTTGGAACCCGGCGCGAGGGAAGTTTTGACCCATGCAGGAACAGTCAGGCCTTTTTCGACAGCTTTTTTCGCTACCAACCCGGCGGCCATCAGCACCGACGGATTCGATGTATTCGTACAGCTAGTAATCGCTGCGATAACCACGCTGCCGTGCTGAAGAGCATCTTTGACGCTGGGCGGAACATGCTCGTGAACCTTGGGGTCTTCGACTCCAATGGCTGCCGGACTTCCACCTTCCTGCTCCCACTTCCCGACCTGGTTCGCCGTCGCGCTTGGCAGAGCACTCGTCGTTGCCGATGACTTCGGTTTGATCAGCGAAGGCAATGCCTGCTTGAATGATTCCCCCGCTTTCGACAAGACAACGCGATCCTGGGGACGCTTTGGTCCGGCCAGGCTTGGCTCAACGGTCGCCAGATCGAGCGCGAGCAATTCGGAGTATTGCGCCTCCGGAGTCCTGTCATCGTGGAATAGGCCTTGTTCTTTCGCGTACGCTTCGACCAACGCGATCAGCTCGTCCGAACGGCCGGTCAGCTTCAAGTAGCGGAGAGTCTCTTTATCAATTGGGAAGATGCCGCATGTTGCTCCGTACTCGGGAGACATGTTGGCAATGGTCGCCCGATCGGCGAGCGAAAGGTCTTGGAGTCCCGGACCAAAATATTCGACGAACTTTCCGACGACGCCGTGCTTGCGCAACATTTCGGTGATGGTCAGCACGAGGTCCGTCGCTGTAGCACCTTCGCGCAGGCGGCCGGTGAGCTTCACGCCGACGACAAGAGGGATGAGCATGGAAACCGGCTGGCCGAGCAGTGCTGCCTCGGCTTCGATCCCGCCGACGCCCCAGCCCAAGACTCCGAGACCGTTAATCATCGTGGTATGCGAATCGGTTCCAACCAGCGTGTCCGGATAAGCAACGCGCTTGCCGCTGGCTTCGTGAACGAAAACAACGCGAGCGAGATATTCGAGGTTCACCTGGTGGACGATTCCAGTGTCGGGAGGAACGATGGCCAAGTCGCGAAAAGCCGTTTGGCCCCAGCGCAGAAATGCATAGCGTTCCTTGTTCCGCTGGAATTCGAGCAAGGCGTTGATGTCGAAGGCATTCGTTGTACCGAATTCATCGACCTGCACGGAATGGTCAATCACTAATTCCGCGGGCGCCAGTGGATTGATTTTTCCAGGATCGCCGCCCAGCGCGCTCATGGCATCTCGCATGGCGGCAAGATCGACGACTGCGGGAACACCAGTGAAATCCTGCATCAGGACGCGCGCCGGGGTAAAAGCAATTTCCTTTTCCGGCTTCGAGTTCTTGTTCCAAGCCGCCAGCGCCTGCACTTCCTCTTTCCTGACGTTTTGCCCGTCCTCGGTGCGGAGAAGATTTTCGAGCAGAATACGAAGGGAAAAAGGCAGGTGCTTGGTCGAGATGCCTTGTTTATCCAGCGCATCGAGCCGGTAGATTTCGTATTCTTTGCTTCCAACTTTGAAGTTAGCGCGGGCGCCGAAGCTGTTCAAAGACATGAGTGCGTTCCTTTACCGTATGAATGCGCAGGCCTGAGCCAATCCAACACGCGAGACGTGCCTGAAGTCTTTACTTTAGTAGTTTAGTCCAAAGCGGCGGTTTGTTGGGACGAGGCCGTGGAAACGGGATGCCCGTTAAGCGAACCAACTCGTAAAAGATTGCCAGAGTAGCCAGACGTTCAGGACTGCGATCACAATGGCTACAGTCCACGCAAGAATTTTCATCCACCGCGGATTGACGAATTCGCCCATTTTTAACTTGTCGCTGGTAAACATTACGAGAGGGAAGACGGCAAAGCTCAACTGCATGCTGAGGATGACCTGACTGAGGATCAGGAGTTTCGCAGTCCCGCGCTCTCCTGACACCGCAGTAACGATGACGGCGGGAATAATGGCGATGGCGCGAGTAATCAATCTGCGGAGCCAAGGGCGCAGGCGAATATTCAGGAAGCCTTCCATCACCACTTGGCCTGCAAGCGTGCCGGTGAGCGTGGAGTTCTGGCCAGAGGCAAGAAGCGCCAAAGCGAATACGGTGCTCGCACCGGTGACGCCAAGCAGAGGCGTCAACAATTTGTAGGCATCTTGGATTTCGGCGACGTCGCCGTAGCCATGTTTGTAGAACGTTGCCGCAGAGACAATGAGAATTGCAGCGTTGACGAACAGGGCGAGCGTGAGCGCAATGGTGGAGTCGATGGTGCAGAACTTGATGGCTTCGCGCATTCCTTCGCGAGTGCGTTCATACCTCCGCGTCTGAACAATTGCGGAATGCAGGTAGAGATTGTGCGGCATCACGGTCGCGCCGAGAATTCCGATCGCGATGTAGAGCATGGTGGGATCGCGGACAATCTGGGCGGACGGAATCAGAAAACCCTTGACGATTCCGACGAATGACGGCTGCGAAAAGATGATTTCCAGAGTGAAGCAAACGGCGATTGTGCCGATCAGGCTGATTACGATGGCCTCGATCAGGCGGAAACCTCTCTGTTGCAGGAAAAGAATCAAAAGAACGTCGAGAGCGGTAAGGCAGACTCCCCAAATCAGGGGGACGCCGAAGAGAAGGTTGAGGGCAATGGCGGATCCAATTACTTCCGCGAGATCGCACGCTGCGATCGCGATTTCTGCGATGAGCCAGAGGCCCATCGAGACTGGCCGCGAATAGTGATCGCGGCAGGCTTGCGCGAGATCGCGGCCGGTAACGACTCCCAGTTTGACGCACAAACTCTGCAGCAGTACGGCCATCAGGTTGGACAACAGAATTACGGAAAGTAGCGTGTAGTTGTATTTCGAGCCGCCGGCCAAGTCGGTGGCCCAGTTGCCGGGATCCATGTAGCCAACGGCAACCAGAAACCCGGGACCGGCAAACGCCAGAAGTTTCCGCAACCAAGTCGCTGACTGCGGCACAGGCATGGTGCTGTGCACTTCAGGCAAGCTGGGACGCAAAATGTCATGACGCCAGGCGCGCTCTTCCGGGGCTGTGAGATTCGATGCCATAGAGAAATGCTGGACCCACTATTAGCCTGAGTATACCTCAAGACATAAACTATAGTTAAGTTACCAAAGAAGGGCAGGAAGATTACTTGACTGCACGTGGGGAAAAACTGTAGGGCGGCTTAGTGCCGAGAGGCGCGCCGGTAGGGTAACACCCAGATCTTGCCTGCGGCTGCGGAGCCGAGCGAGACTTGCCCCGCACCTGTCTTCAGGGTAAGAGTGTCATCGTAATTGGCGTGGAGAACCTCGATGTGGGCGCCCGGACGTATGCCTCGGGATTCGAGGAATTCTAGCAAGCGGCGATCACGCTCGTAGATGCCGCTGACCGCGTAGGCCTTGCCGGGCACAGCCTCGGCGAGTATCGATAACCCTCGTTTCCGCCTGCTGGCGGGACTTTCAAGCTCGCTCAGGTTGCCATGTGGGCACGCTCCACCTCTGCCGAGTTTGCTCAGGAGCTTCATCTCAAAATCAGGCGAGACTGCGTGTTCTAACCGCTCTGCCTCGTCATGCACTTTCCACCACTCCATACCAAACATTTCCGAGAGCATGCGCTCGATCAGGTGATGACGGAGAGTGAGGCGGCGAGCGATCCGCTTACCCGCGGAGGTCAGCCGAACACGTCCGTCGGGTTGCACTCGCACAAGGCTGTCTTTCTTCAATCTACGCAGGGCCATGGTCACCGCCGGAGGAGACACCTTGAGCCAATGCGCCAGGGTGGCGGAAATCACAGTCTCGCCCTCACTCTCGGCTTCGAGAATTGCTTTGAGGTAGTCCTCTTTGGAGCCAGTGATCATGGGTGCCGAGATTATACGGCGGAGTTAAGCATAGTTAACAGCGCGAAAGCGACTTGGCAGGGTTCGCCGACATGAGGTTGATACTGGTATCGCCGATCTGTTTCTGCACTCTTCCTCATTCGTCGATTGGAATTTTGCACTGGGAAATTGCGTTATTTGACACTATCGCCTCGGCCTCCTAACCTTGTTTGTCCAACATGAAAGTTCTTGTCATCGGAAGTGGCGGGCGTGAGCACGCGCTGGTTTGGAAGCTCCGTCAGTCGCCGCGTGTAAAACAGATATTCTGCGCGCCTGGCAATGGTGGCATCGCGGCGGATGCGACGTGCTTGCCAGCAGACGTCAAGAGCCTGGATTCGCTGGTCGCTGTTGCCAATCAGATTCAACCTGACTTAACCGTTATCGGTCCGGAACTTGCCCTGACGCTCGGCGCCGTCGATGAGTTCACGCGGCGCGGATGGCGCACCTTCGGGCCAACGAAGGCCGCGGCGCAGCTTGAATCAAGCAAGAGCTTCGCGAAGGAGTTCATGCAGCGGCATCACATTCCGACCGCGCACTACATGATCTGCCGTTCGATCGAGGAAGTGCGCGCGTCGCTTCCGCATTTTCATGCGCCAGTGGTTGTGAAGGCCGATGGCTTGGCAGCAGGTAAGGGCGTGGTAATCGCCAAGACAAAAGAAGAGGCGGCCAGCGTTGCGTCGGAAATGCTCAGCGGCAAAATGGTGGGTGAAGCGGGTGCACAGGTGGTGCTCGAAGAGTGCCTGCAAGGCGAGGAACTTTCTTTTCTGGTTGTAAGCGACGGCGAGCGAGTCGCGCCCCTGGTCGGCGCGCAGGATCACAAGCGCGTGAGCGATGGCGACACCGGGCCGAACACGGGCGGAATGGGCGCCTACTCGACGCGAACGATCGTTGACGAACAGATGAGCCAATGGCTGGTTCATCACATTGCGAAGCCGGTGATCGATGGCATGAAGGCCGAGGGCATGGAGTACAAGGGGGTCTTGTATTGCGGGTTGATGATGACCGCGCGCGGCCCGATGGTGCTCGAGTTCAACTGCCGCTTCGGCGATCCGGAAACACAACCGATTCTTGTTCGCATGGAAAGCGACTTGGTCGAAGCTCTTGAAGCGTCGATCGACGGTCGCACCAGCGACGGCGATTTCCGCTGGTCACCCGAGGCTTCCGTATGTGTGGTTGTGGCCTCCGGCGGATATCCGGGAACATTTGAGGCCGGGAAAAAGATCATGGGCATGAACGACGCGGCGAAAGTAGCGGGAGTCACGGTTTTTCATGCGGCCACTGCAGTTCGTGACAGCACTTTCTACACTTCGGGCGGCCGCGTTCTGGGAATCACTGCTCGCGCACCAGATTTGAGGACAGCGGTGGATCGTGCCTACGAAGCCGTCTCGAAAGTTGGGTTCGACGGCATGCATTACCGGAAGGATATTGCAGCCAGGGCTCTGAAGGCTTGACGCAAGAATTTTCGATGAGGAGATTGCCGTGAACTTTCGACGCGCGTTGCTTCTTCCACTCGTTGCTGCTGCCCTTGCTTACGGCGCTTACCTTCGAATGCCGGGAACAGAGAATGTTCGCGTTGCCCAAATGCTGGCCTTGATCGCTTGCGGCATGGGCCTCGGCATCGCGCTGGCGCACCTAAAACTGGCGCTTTCCGCCAAATCCAAATAACAGGACAAACCACGGTATATGAGCAAACCACTCGTTTCGATCGTAATGGGAAGTGACTCAGACCTCGAAATCATGCGCGAGGCGGGCAAGGCGCTGGAGGAATTCGGTATTTCTTACGAAATCGATGTGACCTCGGCCCACCGGTCACCTGATAGAACCGCAGAATACGCGCGCGGGGCGGCGAAGCGCGGCGTTCGCGTAATTATCGCTGGGGCGGGCGGAGCAGCCCATCTTGCTGGAGTGATCGCAGCACACACCACGCTCCCGGTCATTGGCGTACCGATTCCCGCCACATCCTTGCAGGGAATGGATTCGCTACTTGCCACAGTCCAGATGCCCGCGGGAATTCCGGTTGCGACGGTCGCGATTGGGAAACCAGGCGCTACGAATGCAGGAATTCTGGCGGCCCAAATGATTGCTCTCGCGGACAGCTCCATTTCAAAGAAGCTCGATGCTCACAAAGAGAAACTGGCTCGGGGCGTGGACGAAAAATCGAAAAAGCTGAAAGCAAGCCTGAACGCGTCGTGAACCGTAATTCGTAGTAACGAGAGTCGCGTTCAGTGCACCGGGGTGGGGACGAAGTAGAACGCCACGGCGAGAATCACGTAGACAGCCAGCAACTGCACTCCCTCAAACCACGTGGTCTCGCCATCGGACGAGATCATGTCCATGATCAGCACCGCCAGTGCGATTCCGGTCATCTCGAGGGGAACGAAGAGCAGAGACATGGGCTTGTGGATCATCCACGAGTAGAAAACCAGAAGGGGCGCGACCAGCAGCGCGATCTGCACGCTCGAACCGATCGCGATGGCCAGGCTCAAGTCCATCTTGTCTTCCGCAGCGAAGAAAATCGCGGCCGCGTGCTCTGCGGCATTGCCGATTATTGCGATGACAATGACCCCAAGAAACAATTCCGACAAACCAAGCGCCTGCTTGGTAGCGTCGATCTGAGCTACAAGAATTTCACTCAATGCACCGATCAAGACGGTCGCCAGACCCAATGCGATGAGCGCCGAGCTCATGGACCGCTCGGACTTGTGCGTCTCGTTGCTTTTCGACGCATGAGTACCGAACGAAAAGAGCAGGCTTAGCAGATACACCAGAATGAGGACGCCGCTCGTCCACAGGCTCATGTTTTCAATGAGCGTGTCGTGTTCCTTCAGCTGCCCGAACACACTCCAGGCAAACACAGCAGGAATGACGAGCGCCACCACGGCGATAAACATCATGGTGGAATTTACTGCGGCAGCCTGTCGGGAGAAGCGCTGGCGCTCGCGTCCCCAACCGCCAATGAGAACACTCAGCCCCAACACGAGCAGGATGTTCCCGATGATGCTGCCGGAGAGCGAGGCCTTCACCACCTCAACATGGCCGGCGCGCAAGGCGAAGATCGCGATGATCAACTCGGTGGCATTTCCCATGGTGGCGTTGAGCAACCCGCCAAGGCCCTGTCCCAAGTACGACGCGAGATCTTCCGTGGCCTCGCCGAGCACTCCGGCCAGCGGAATGATTCCGAGCGCAGCAACGGCAAAGATGATCAGCGGGGAAGGCTTCCAGACAAATCCAAGAAATAGCCCAACCGGAACAAAGAGCAGCAGCCAGTTCAGAAATGCGTGACTGGTTTTCAGCGGGAACTTGGCCCACCAGGAAGGGGCGGCAACAGGATGGGAGTCTTTCGTCAAATTATTGTCTACGATCTAGAGCTTCAGGCCTTTCAAGTATTCGCGAAACGGTGTGCCCAAATCTTCTCGCTTCAAGGCGTATTCCACGGTTGCCTTAAGGAAGCCGAGTTTATCGCCGGCATCATGGCGACGGCCTTCATATACGTACGCGTAGATTTTTTCTTCTTTCAAAAGCAGCCGCATTCCATCGGTCAGTTGCAATTCACCGCCGGAACCAGTGGGCGTGTTTTCGAGCACGTCAAAAATTCGCGGCGTCAAAAGATAACGTCCAATGATCGCCAGATTCGACGGGGCCTCTTCCAGCTTCGGCTTCTCCACCATGTTCTTGATCTCGAACAACCGGCCACCGAAGCGCCCGTCTGCCGGCTTCACGTCCATGACGCCGTACGCCGAGATCGCCTTCCCTTCGACCACTTGGGTTGCGATGACCGAACACTGAGTTTCTTGGAAGACGTCCATCATCTGCTTCAGGGCTGGCGGGTCCGCATCAATCACATCATCGGCTAACAGCACGGCGAAGGGTTCATTACCGACCAGCTCTCGCGCCTGAAGCACCGCATGTCCAAGACCGAGAGCTTCCTTTTGGCGGATATAAGCGACGTGCATCATGTCCGAAATGTCTCGGACGATCTTCAGCAGGTCGAGCTTCTTTCGCTCTTCCAACATCTTCTCGAGTTCGTAGCTGACGTCAAAATGGTCTTCAATCGCCTGCTTGCCACGCCCCGTGATGATGATGATCTGATCGCAACCCGCCATCATGGCTTCTTCGACGCCGTATTGAATGATGGGCTTGTCGACGAGCGGTAGCATTTCTTTGGGCTGGGCCTTAGTGGCAGGAAGGAAACGCGTGCCGAGACCGGCGGCAGGAAAGACAGCTTTGCGGACTTTCATGGGCATGGGTTTAATTCTCAATCAAGCGGACCGGACACGGCCGCGCCGGCAGCAATTGTAACCTGCGTTAGAAGTTGAGCAGCTCAGGCAGGACGCGCCGAGGGTTCACCTGCCGCCAATTCTTCCAGCAGGTCATACATCGTTTGCAAAACGCCATCGGCCGTCTTGACTTTCAAAGTGAATTTCAAGGTACCATCCGGCGTAAACTGCGCGCCTCGTTGCGAAGCCACAAAGCGTGCCAGTTTTCCCGGATCAATCGCCGCATTCTCACGGAACTTCATGGTCACCAGCTCACGCTTGCGCTCGATCTGAATCACCCCGATATCGAGGCACAGCAACTTCAACGTGGCATAGCTAAGAAGGTTGCGCACCGCATCCGGCGGCTCGCCGTAGCGGTCTTTCAATTCCGCCCGAACATCTTTCAACTGTGCCTGGGTCTCGACACCGGCAACCCGTTTGTACATGCGCAGACGCTGGTTTTCTTCCGTGATGTAGCCACCGGGAATACGAATGTTCAGCCCCAGATTGAGCTGGACCTCAGCCGCATCGGGCGCCGCTTCGCCTTTCATCTCTCGGACGGCGCGATCGAGCATTTGCGTGTAAAGTTCGAATCCGATCGCTTCGATGTGCCCGCTCTGCTCGCCGCCTAGCAAATTGCCAGCACCGCGCAGTTCGAGATCGAGGGCCGCGATTTTGAACCCGGCTCCCAAGTCAGAGAACTCCTTCAACGCCGCCAATCGACGACGAGCAATAGGTGTCAGTTCGATTTCCGCAGGAAGCAACAGATACGCGTACGCGCGCCGGTTCGATCGACCCACTCGTCCGCGCAACTGGTAGAGCTCCGACAGTCCCAGCCGCTCAGCGCGATTGATCAGGATGGTGTTGCACAGCGGAATGTCGAGACCATTCTCGATGATCGTGGTGGATACCAGAATGTCGGCCTCGTGATGCATGAACTTCAGCATCACTTTTTCGAGTTCGCCCTCGGACATCTGTCCATGACCTACGATGATCCGCGCTCGTGGAACCAGTTGCTGCAACTTCGCGGCGATCTCCCAGATCGTATCCACGCGATTGTGGACGAAATACACCTGCCCGCCGCGATCGAGTTCCTGTTCGATCGCCGACTGAATGACCTTGTCGTCCCAGCTCGCGACTACCGTCTGGATTGCCATGCGGTCCTTGGGCGGCGTCTCGATGACACTCATGTCCCGCAATCCCACCATCGACATGTGCAGGGTCCGAGGAATGGGAGTGGCAGACATGGTCAGGACGTCCACCTCTTTGCGGATTTGCTTCAGACGCTCTTTATGACGGACGCCAAAGCGCTGTTCTTCGTCTACGACCAACAGTCCTAAATCCGGGAACTTCACGTCCTTCGACAAGAGCCGGTGAGTTCCGATGAGAATGTCGATCTTGCCCGCTTCGACCTTCTGCAAGATTTCCTTTTGCTGTTTCGCATTGCGAAACCGGCTGATCATTTCGATCTGCACGGGGAAGGCAGCAAACCGTTGTTTGAATGTCTCGTAGTGCTGAAACGCAAGCACAGTTGTGGGTGCCAGAACTGCAACCTGCTTGTTATCGCTGAGGGCTTTGAACGCGGCTCGCATGGCGACTTCTGTCTTTCCATATCCGACATCGCCGCACAGCAGGCGATCCATGGGGCGAGACGATTCCATGTCGCGTTTCACGTCGACAATCGCCAGTTCCTGATCTTCAGTCTCGTTGAACTCAAACGCATCTTCAAACTCGCGCATCCATTGCGTGTCGATTGGAAACGCGTGTCCTTGCGCAGCGTGACGTTCGGCGTACAACTTCAGCAGCTCGTCCGTCATGTCCTTCATCGCCTTGCGAACACGCGCTTTGGTCTTTGACCAGGCCGCTGTTCCCAGATGATTGAGAACGGGCTTCGCGCCTTCCGCCGAGCGATATTTCTGAACGAGATCGAGTCGCGTTAGGGGGACATAGAGACGCGCGCCTTCGGCATACTCCAGCAACATGAACTCAGCTGTACCGTCGCCCTGATTGATTTCCTTGAGTCCCTGGTACTGGCCGATGCCGTGTTCCACGTGAACGACGTAGTCTCCGACCTGCAGATCGCGGAAATCCGAAAGAAACGCGGAGACCTTGGACTTTTGCCGCTGCGGTTTGGCGGACCCTAACTCTGATTCATCAAAAAGATCTCGAGCCCCAAAGATCGCAAGCCGGGCCTCTGGGAGAATTACACCGTCCGGCAGATAGGCTTTCACCAGCGTGCTGCTCAATACGTCGCCGCTGAAGTAGGAGGTCTCGTCGGCGTAGCTCTCGCCACTGCGCGTGCGACTGCCCAATCGGAAAGACGCGTTGTACTCAGTGAACACGTCGGCGAGGCGTTCGACCTCTCCCGTATTCGGGACTACGAAGAGGACTTGCTTACCATCTCGAACCAGCTTTTGCGCCTCCTCGATCATGCCGGGCACGGACCCGTGGAACCTGGGCGTGGGTTGTGTCTGAAACACAGCGGGCTCAATGGCAGACTCGCCACGCGTGATGGCCAGATATTCGAGATCTGCTCCCGATAGCGTCGCCACTTTCGCAGCCCACACTTTCGGGGTTACATACAAGTCTTCCGGCCGAACCAGGTTGCCGACGCCACTCCGTTCATGCGCCTCCAACACGCGCGTCCATACGCGATCGAGTTCGTTATTGAGCGCTTCAGGCTCATCGAGCAGAACGCTGGCATGTGGCAGTAATTCGAAGATGGATCGGTCTGCACCGGCTACGGGCGCAAAGAATTCCCAGCCGGGAAAGGTGGTAACTCCTGCGGATCGTACAGCTTCTTCCACTACCGCTTCATCGCCGGTAATCCGCTTGCCCGAGAGACGGGTATGAATCGCGCCCAAGAGCTCATCGTTCACCGGCGTTTCCGTCAACGGAAGCAGCAAGGCTTCGTCGACTGGGCTCGAAGATCGCTGCGACGCAGGATCGAACTTACGGATCGACTCGACTTCGTCGCCAAAAAATTCAATTCGCAGAGGGCGATCTGCTTCGGGGGAATACACATCGAGAATTCCTCCCCGCAGTGCGTATTGGCCGGGCATCTCCACGACGTCGGTCGAGAGATATCCAACGGTGTTGAGGTGCCGGAGCAGGCTCTCGACATCGAGCGTTTCACCGCGCCGAACCGAGCGAGCCAGATCGATGTAATATTCGGGCGCGCGAAGACGGATCGTTGCCGCCGACACTGGCACCACGACGATCGAAGCCGCGCCGCTAGCAATCTTCCAGAGCGCGGTCGCACGTTCCTCCTGAATTTCAGGATGAGGCGACAGGTTTTGAAAAGGAAGCACATCCCTGGCGGGAAGTGAAATGATCGACTCAGGTTCGAGCGCAGCGGTCAGTTCTGCGAAGGCCTGCAAGATGGGGATGAACTCGTCGGCCACCCGATTATCCGAAACCACAATAATCAGGGGTCGTTCAGCTGCCCGTCGCAGCAAAACCAGCAATAATGCCTTGGCAGAGAGCGACAGTCCGGACACACCCATCCGCCCCGTGCCCTCCCGGAGGTGGGAGGCGACACGCGCGAATGCTGGCAAAGTTTCCACGTCCGCGAAGAGTTCGCGAACGAAGGGAAGAATCATGCCCTTCTATTCTAGCAAGCACGGCGGTACCGCTTTTTGAGGACGCAAAAAAACCGGCCGAAGCCGGCTTCACGATCAGGTTCTGACGCGGCGGAGAAGATTAGTTCTTCTCTTGTGCTTTGTCGTAATGACGTTCACGATTCATCACCATCTGCGGGTGTTCCGTAATGGACTCCCGGACGCCCGGGTGGTCTTGAAGGAAGGCTTTGAATTGCGAGTGCTTGGCGAGATAGGCGTCGTCCGAAGCGAGCTTCGGGTTCTTGCGCAAGTCACTATCGATCTGCGGATGTTCGTCAAGAAACTTGTCGAGCGCCTGGACTTGCCAGGCAGAAATGTCACCACCTCGACTGTCCCAGCGCTGTTCCTGCCGCAAAACCGCTTGCGGATTCTTTCGCGCCAGCTCGCGCACGCGCGGATGTTCCTGCAGCAGCTTTGCCAGACCCGGATGATCCGCGATGTATTTCTGGTCGTTCAGCAACGCGGGATTCTGATGAACATCTTTTGAAACTTCGGGCGTGCTGTCGAGAAATGCGTCAAGCGCGTCAAGGTCGGGATCGCGCATGGTGTTCTTCGCAGCTTGCGGGTCGGCTGGCGCGCCTGAAGCGAAACACGGAACCGTGATCAGCATCGCGAGAGACATACCGGCCGCGAGTAAACGGGCGCCGACAGCTCCTCTAATTTCATTTGTATGCATGGCTTTGTGGGTCCTTTCTTAGGCGCTAATCTTCAAAGCACGCGCCGTACCGCTCGAGAATGTCCCGATAACTGCCTGATTCAATTGATGCAGCGGAGGTGAGATGTCCAGCAGCGCGTTCTGGTTCGTGTAATTTTTCCAGCCACTTCAAGCGCGCGCAAGCGGCCGAGTGAGGCAGGTGGGGCCTCCTGAACCGTTAATGCACACTTCGGAACCCGGGAAGGTCCTTACGTCGAAGCCGGCAGCCTGCAAACGCGCATTCGTTTTCGGATTTTCCCGTAACGCAACCAGCCGTTTGCTGCCGAGGGAGAGAACATTGCACGCTAAGGTGGCTCGCTCGGTGGCATCAATTTCGATGAATCGAAAACCGCGCGAGCGGAGCAGTTCCACGGTCTCGACGGCCAACCATGGAAGATCTACGACCATCGTCTGCTCGTCGAGAACGCTCATCAGCGACATCAGGTGCAGACATTCAGAGGGCCCGGCTCCATACGGGAGAGGAGCTTGAAGAACTTCGATGCCGTGCGGCTGAAGCAGAGCGCGCATCTGTGCGATCCCGGAAGCGTTCGTGCGGTACCCCAAGCCGATCAAAAGCGTCTTCGAATCGAGCCACACCATATCTCCGGCTTCGGTTGTGCCTGGGGCTGTAATTTCACCGAGCACGGGAATGTCCGCAGTGCGACAGAAGCCTCGGTGGGCCCCACCTTCCGGAATGCGATTTTTCTTGCCGGGCCGCATCAGGATCAGACCGAAGTCTGTTGCAAGCGACGCATCATGTGCGTAGGCAGCATCGAGCGAGAGCTGGCTAGAGGCCGGCAAGATCTCGACGATTGCCCCGGCATCGCGCAGGACGCGGCAGAGGTCGGCATGTTGTTCCTGCGCAGTTGAGAATATGGGCGCGTGATGAAAGCCGAGCTCTTGGGATTTCGCCACCCGAACCGGATCATCCCAACCCGCGTGCAGCGGCGGACAGACCAGCACACGCTTCAAGTCTCCAACCATGGAATGCCCGTTAAACAGTGCCAAGCCCATGTTTCTGAACCCCTCAACGCAGCAAGGAATCTAAATGTCTGTCATGGCAAAAGCAACGTGGGAAGGAACTGTCTTAGCGGAGAGCAACCAGACGATCGAGGTTGAAGGCAATCAATATTTTCCGCCCGAGTCGATCCGATCTGAATTTTTTCACCCGACCGACCATCACACACTATGCATCTGGAAGGGCACTGCCAGCTACTACGATCTGGAAGTCAACGGCAAGCGGAACCCTGGTGCGGCGTGGTTTTACCCAGAACCGAAGTCGGCCGCGTCGCAAATCAAGAATTACGTCGCTTTCTGGCGAGGCGTAAACGTCGAAAAATAAGCGGATTGCCTGCGCGACCCGCGCAAACAAAAGGGACAGTCCGGAGCCCCCGAGACTGTCCTCAAACCCTCCCGGTTAGAAGGGTAGCGTGATGTCAGCACCTTATCGTTCAAATGTTGCGGCATCATTGCGGAAGTGTGAATTTCCGGTAAATTTGGCGCCGGTGCGCCGCCGTGCCTCCCGTCACATTTGTCAGTGATTCGTCCCCTGCGATCTCCTGCCGAACCGCTGCTATATTGGCGTAATCGAAGTTCGCGCAGGAGGACCGCCTATGGCGCGCAAGTTTGAGCAATCGCGCAAACTGCAACGAAGAGCCGAGCAAATGATTCCGGGCGGCGTTAATTCTCCCGTTCGCGCGTTTCGAGCTGTCGGCGGAGATCCCCCATTCATCATTCGCGGACACGGATCGCACATTTGGGACGCCGACGGGAATGAATACATTGACTACATCGGCTCCTGGGGTCCATTGATACTCGGCCATGCCCCTCCCACCGTGGTCGAAGCCGTAATCTCCGCAACTCGTAACGGAACCAGTTTCGGAGCTTCCACTCCCGCTGAAGCGGATCTAGCGGAACTGGTGCTGTCCGCCTTTCCGTCGATGCAAAAGGTGCGGTTTGTGAGTTCGGGCACGGAAGCCACCATGACCGCAATTCGGTTGGCCCGCGCCTACACGAAGCGTAAGTATGTCGTGAAATTCGAAGGCTGCTACCACGGACATGCTGACGCACTGCTCGTAAAAGCTGGATCAGGCGTCGCCACATTGGGCATTCCGGGCTCGGCTGGCGTCCCAGAGGAATTCACGCAGTTCACTCTCGCGCTGCCTTTCAACGACACCGACGCCCTGGAACAAGCTTTTAAAAAATTCCGCCATCAGATTGCATGCGTGATCGTCGAACCCGTGGTCGGCAATATGGGCTGCGTGCCGCCAGCCCGTGGATACCTGGAAGCAGTCCGGGCCCTGACGGAGCGCGACAAGGCAGTCTTGATTTTCGACGAGGTGATGACGGGATTTCGTCTTGCCTTTGGTGGAGCACAGGAGCTTTATTCGATTCAACCCGACCTCACAACCATGGGCAAGATTATTGGCGGAGGTCTGCCTGTGGGTGCTTACGGTGGACCCAGTGAAATCATGGATCTTGTTGCTCCCTTGGGGCCGATGTATCAGGCGGGAACGCTTTCGGGGAATCCTTTAGCAATGGCGGCAGGCCATGCGACGCTTCGTTATCTCCGAGAGCACAAGGAAATTTATCCGAAGCTAGACACACTGGCCGGCGAATTGGTTCGCGGCGTTGCGACGGCAGCAAAAGAGTCTGGCGTGCACGTGACACATAATCGCGTGGGATCAATGTTCACGTGGTTTTTCGCACCCGGTCCCGTCACCGCCTGGGAATCGGCCGCCAAATCGGACACGGAAGCATTCGGCCGATTCTTCCGCGCGATGCTCGAGAATGGAGTTTATCTGCCGCCGTCACAATTCGAGGCAGCATTTCTGAGTGCGGTTCACGCCGAGCAGGATATTGAGCGAACCATTGCAGCTGCCAAGCAAGCATTCGCTCTGGCGCACGCATAGAGAAAGTTGAAAACTGAAGTCGGGCGTCGTGGCCAGTCTCGCCCTTAGAAAAAAGCAAAAGTCGCGATTACGCCCGACGATTGTCCGCCTCGCCACCCATCATTTCTGGAATCGACACGAACCTGTATCCCTCGCCCTTATAGCGACCAATCAATCGATTCGTAGCTTCAACCGTTTTCGAACGATCGGCGCCCATACCCAGATGTCCGCCGTCATGCAGCAGGACGACGTTCCCACCGCGGATGCGACGATAGACTTTCGTTTCAATCGCCTCCACAGACGACGCATTCCAGTCGTACCCGGTCACATTCCACATCACTGGCTCCAGTCCCATTTCCCGGACAATTCTCAACACCGCTGGACGCCTCGCACCAAACGGTGGGCGAAAGATCTTTGCGTGGTCGCCAATAGCCTCCGCCAATACTTTTTCGCACTCTTGCAGTTGAGCGCGAATCTGAGGTTGCGTTTCGAATGTCAGTGGCGGATGCGAGTAGGTGTGGTTCCCGATCGCGTGTCCGGCCCGCGCAACCTCGCGCGCTAGATCCGGGCGAAGCCGCACATAACGGCCGATCATGAAGAACGTCGCGGTTACGCCATGTTTGGCGAGGACTTCCAGGAGTCGCGGGGTATCTCTCTCATTCGGCCCGTCGTCGTAAGTTAGCGCTAGTTCCTTCGTCCCGCTCTGCAGCCCCGTGAACGTTCGCCCGTACCACTGCCCCGTGGGGGCCATAGATTGATACCCTGCAAGTGAACCTGCGGCAGCAGCAAGCGCGGCGACTCCATAACCGATCATCACTCGGGATTGTAATTGCGCGCTACACGGAACGGTGAATTGTCGCGCGGGCCAAGAAAGATCGTTCCACCCAAATCAATATCCTGTATGCAACCGAAAATGCACGACCGGCAATCGCCCATGCTATTAACTTTTCTCGCAATTGCTTCCCGGCGCGAAGCAATATATTCTGCGTGCTGTCTTCTCGTCTAAACCATGGCCAAGCTTTTTGAGCTCCCCCGGTACATCGCAGTCGAAGGACCCATCCGAGTCGGCAAAAGCACATTGGCACGTATCCTGGCCGAGCGTCTGAATGCACAACGCGTGATGGAACCCGACGAGAATCCCTTTCTCCCTGCCTTTTACCGCGGCGAGCAGGGCGCGGCGTTCCAGACCCAATTCTCTTTTTTGATTCAACGCTTCGAGCAACTGCGGTCACTTGACTTGGGCGCGGCGTCGCAGCGCACGGTCGTTTCCGATTTCATTTTCGAGAAAGACAAGCTTTTCGCTTGTTTGAATCTGACAGACCTGGAACTCGAAACCTACAATCGGTACTACAATTTCTTTCGCGACCAGTTACCAACACCCGATCTCGTGATCTACTTGCAGGCCTCAACGGACGTCCTGAAAAAGCGCCTCAAGAAAAAAAATGCGCCAGGCGAGAAAGCCATCAACGAAGATTACCTGGACGAGGTTGTCAAAGCGTACGAACACTTCTTCTTCCACTACACATCGTCAGACCTGCTGATTATCAACACATCCGAAATTGACTTCGTAGATCGCAACGAAGACCTGCAGGAGCTTCTGCGCAAAGTTTCTGAGCCCATCAAGGGGACACAATATTTCCTTGCGTTGGGGAATCAGGAAGCGGCCAGCGCGTAGGGTCGCGACGAAACTTGAGTGTCTCCTATAAGTCTTTTACATTCAACCGCTTATAGAGATTCATCACTAGCACGCTGCCTGTAGAAAATCCTTGCTGCTCCCACTACAATTGCAACATCAAGATGGAAGCAGGCTCTATCCGGCAGGCCGGAGGGGCACTGGAGGACATCATGAGTCTCACCCCGATCGGCGAACCTCGCCGTAAGGTCACCACGGCTTCACTCCAAGAAAAGAAACTTCACCACGAACCCATCACGTGCCTCACCGCCTACGACTATGCGAGCGCGCGCCTGGTGGATGAGGCTGGTATCGACATCGTATTGGTCGGCGATTCGCTGGCCATGACCATGCTCGGGTACGACAACACCCTCGCGGTCACGATCGACGAAATGCTGCACCACACCCGTGCGGCCCGACGCGGTGTGAAGAACGCGCTTCTAATCGCCGACATGCCCTACGGTTCCTACCACGTGAGCGAGGATGAGGCTGTTCGCAATGCAGCTCGCTTCATCAAGGAAGCGGGCGCCGAAGCCGTAAAGATCGAGGGAGGCGCGAAACGCTCTGACCTGATTCACAGAATCATCGAAGCTGAAATTCCGGTCGCCGGACACATCGGCCTCACTCCGCAGTCGGTGAATGTGATGGGAGGGTACAAAGTCCAAGGCAAAAGCCTGAATGCGATTGAACAATTGATGAAAGATGCGGTTGCGCTCGATCGGGCCGGAGTGGCTTGCATTTTCCTGGAGGGCATCCCACGCGAAGTTGCTGCACTGATCACCAGCGAAGTGGAGACGCCGACGATCGGTATCGGCGCTGGGCCGGATTGCGACGGCCAGGTGCTTGTTTTCCACGACCTTCTCAATCTCTCGTTCAGCCCGCCGGCAAAATTTGTGCGCCGCTATGGTGACGCTGCAGCGCTGATTACGGAGGCCGCCCTGTCGTTTAAGGCAGATGTCTCGTCGCGGCAATATCCGTCAGACGCTGAGTCTTATCATCTGCCAAAGGAAACGCAGTCCGCCCTCGAAACGATCCTCGAACGAAAACGGACGTTGAGACGGTAAAATTGAACGGTGAGCACGCCCACCCCACGGACTATTATCGTTTTTCTTTTGCTTGCATTCGCGCTCGTGAGTTGCAAGTCGACTCCTCCGCCCGCGGCCAAGCCGGCGGCAGCTGCCGTGCTGCAAGCCATTCCAGCCGTCGATAGCACTCGCTACCAACTGCCGCGCGATCTGAACGACTGGAAGAATCCATATCTGGTGGTCCGCACAGATGGCGTTGGCCTCCTCGACCTCCCAAACAATCAGATCCACATCTTTGATCCCGACGAAATCCCTGACGCGCTCGCAAAGCTTCCTCCGGAAGCGTGGCCCTACGGCAGAATTGTCGCCATCGCAGAAGCCGCGCCCAACAACGACTCCGAAGACGAACGAACTGTGATTCGTAAGAACCGCGCCATCGTCGCGGGCACGCTCCAAAGCATGCAAGTCCTGATTCACTGGGTACCCAAAACCTGAGCCCGCCGCCAACACGAATGAAGATTCACACCACCATCAACAGCCTGCGCGCGGAGTCTCGCGCTGCACGCGTGGCAGGCAAGCGCATCGGCTTCGTCCCAACCATGGGCGCCCTCCACGACGGACATCTGTCTCTGATACGCGCAGCCAAATCTCGATGTGATCTCGTCGTTGCGTCCATCTTCGTCAACCCGACACAGTTCGGTCCGAACGAAGATCTTGCCAAGTATCCGCGAACCTTCGAACGCGATTGCCAGCTTCTCGAAAAGGAAAATGCAGATTTGCTCTTCGCACCCACTGTGGAAGAAATGTATCCGCAGGACGCTGTCACTTGGGTAACGGTAGAAGGCTTAAGCGAGAAGCTGGATGGAAAATCGCGTCCTGGCCACTTCCGCGGCGTCACGACGGTCGTCGCGAAACTGTTTCACATCGTCGAGCCTGATATTGCATTTTTCGGTCAGAAAGACGCTGCACAGGTAGCGATTATTCGCCGCATGGTTCGTGACATGAAGTTCCCGGTTGAAATCGTGGCCTGTCCCATCGTTCGGGAACCGGATGGGCTCGCCATGAGTTCCCGCAACGCTTACCTCGATTCCAGCCAGCGCAAGGCTGCGCTCGTGCTATCGCGCGCGTTATGGGAGGTCGAGCGAAAGTATAAGTCGGGGGAGCGTGATACGAACACACTCATAGAACGCGGGAAGCAGCTCATTGCGAAGGAACCGGCCGCGCGGCTCGACTATCTCGAACTGGTGAACGCGGATACCCTCGATCCAGTCGCGCAGGCCACGCCCGGCACGATGGTTGCCGTCGCCGCCTACGTGGGGAACACACGCCTCATCGACAACCTGCTCTTGCCGTGATCGGGACCAGGCAACCTGATTGTCGAAAAATCGAAATTGCCCTGCATCCTCGTGCGAAATGGATGAATCCCATTGAATGAGTGGAAAGGAAACTATGCTGACCAATCGCTCAATTCCGCGCTGCACGGTCATTCCCGAGCTCGCTTATCCGGATGTCACGAAGGCAGCTGAGTGGCTCTGCGATGTTTTCGGCTTCACCTTGCGACTGGCAATCGGCGACCATCGCGCCCAACTCAACGTGGGCGATGGCGCGGTCGTTGTCACGGAACGCCAGCAGGACTCCAGTTCATCCGACAGGACCCATTCCGTGCTGGTGCGCATTGACGATGTCGATCGCCATCACCAGCACGTCCTGCAACGGGGTGTACAAATCTTGCGGCAGCCCGCCGATCATCCGTACGGAGAACGTCAGTACACAGTGCAGGATTTCGGCGGCCACGTTTGGACATTCACCCAATCCATTGCGGATGTTGATCCCAAGGATTGGGGCGGCACTCCGGGGAAGATGTAGCGACATAGACGATTGTCGTTCCGCGATGCAGCCGCAAAGCTGAACCAACATCGGCGCTACTTCTCCCTACTTCTTTACAGTCGGATACTGAATTCCTAACTGTTCCAGATAGCTCTTGTACTTCGTCGGATCGTAATAGTACTTCTTCATCTCCGGCAGAAATTTTGCCATCTTCTCTTTGTTGAACTCGATCGCGGGTTTGTCCTCGGAGCCAATGAGCGGTGTGTACTTCATCTCTTTCGTCTGCACGTTGTTGTAATAGTCCCAAGCTTGCTTGACGAGGTCTGGTGAGAGAAGGAAGTCCAATGCCGTGGTCGCCTGCACTTTCGCCCCGGCCGTCGAACCCTTGTGCGCTATCGGAGTCGCCATTGCCACGGCATCGACCCAGCTGTGTCCAGGCGTGTGTGGAATGTTCGCCGGATAGCGCATGTAAACCATCGGCACAACCCACGAAATGTCACCCACGTCATCGGAGCCGCCTGGCTCGGTGTCAGGTCGGGGCTCACGCAACGAATCCACTTTGCTCTTCAGCCCATCGACAGGAGCCCCAATCTCTTTTTGTAAAGCCTTCGCCAGCGTCTGGTCTGCATCGCTCCATTCCGGCATCCCAACCCGTTCGATGTTCTTCTGTTGAATCTCCGCAACGACTTTGTTGAAGTGCGGAGGCCAGGCGGATCCTACAACCCGCCGGGTGACCGTCGTTCCGGTCATCATCGTGGCGGCTTCCGCCATGGTGTTACCCAAGTCGTACAGTGTTTTGATGTGCGGATAATCGAGTTCGCGGAAGTAATACCAGACCGCCGCTTCCGACGGCACCACGTTCGGCTGGTCTCCACCATTGACGATCACGTAGTGCGATCGTTGTTGCAGGCGTAAATGCTCGCGCCGAAAATTCCATGCGGTGTCCATCAACTCAACCGCATCCAGAGCGCTGCGGCCATCCCATGGCGCGCCCGCTGCGTGGGCCGCTCGTCCGTGGAAGAGATATTGCACAGACACCAAACCCTGTGGCGCAAAGGAATGCCCGTATTGCGTGCCGAGCGAATCGTCCACGTGCGTGCCCAAGACAATGTCGACGTCCTTGAACAATCCGGCGCGGACGTAAAAAGCCTTCGTCCCGAGTAACTCTTCGGCAACACCCGGCATAACTTTCAACGTGCCTGCGATTTTGTTCTTCTCCATCAACTCTCGCAGCACGAGCACCGCGGTCACGTTTACGGCCATGCCTGAGTTATGCCCTTCGCCGTGTCCCGGCGCGCCCTCGATGATCGGATCGTGATACGCGACGCCCGGCTTCTGCGATGCCCGAGGGATGCAGTCGATATCCGTGATGAATGCGATCACCGGTTTGCCAGAACCGTAGGTCGCCGTCCACGCGGTAGGAATGCCCGCAACACCCTGCTCGACCTTGAAACCGTTCTTCGCGAGGATGTCAGTTACGTAGCGCGAAGTCTCGAATTCCTGGAATCCGAGTTCCGCATAACTAAAAATCTGGTCGACCATCTGCTGCGTAAACACCTGTCGCGCATCCACCTGCTGAATGGCTTCCTTCTTTAGCGCTTCGAGATTCGCAGAGGTCTGGCTAAACAAGGGCAGCCCGAGCAGCAAAATCAGTCCGACAACGAACTTGGCATTCCGCATTCGACAAGGCTCCTGAGGGATCGAGAAAGGGTATAACGTACCCGCGCGCATCATAATCGCCGAGATAGTTTGTTCCAAAGGAATTAAGCGGGCCAGCACACGTGATGGAGAGAGGCTGGAGTGACAGGGCGCACTACCGCAACTTCGACACAAACGGATTTCCCGCCACCACATACCGGAGTGGCATTTCCGCAGCCTTGGTAATCCCGATGCGCACGGTTTCCTCAGCTTTCCTTACGCGATAACCATCGTCCGCGATGAACAGATCGGATTTCGGATCGGTGAACGACTTCCCGTTATCGCGGGTTCGCGTAATGCCGAACGCTTCCGCCAGCCGCCCCGGACCGCTCGTCAACCGTACCAGGCTGCCTGTGCTTCCCAGTTCTATGCCCCGCGCACGCGCCATTTCCTCGACCCCCGCCAACGGCTCCGCCGCGCGAAACAACACTCCTCCTGGAACCCCGTCAGGCAGACAAGAAACGTTCAAGCAGTAATGGTTTCCATAGATGAAATACACGTAGGAACGGCCAGGCGGCCCGAAGAGCACATCGTTCCTCGCCGTGCGTCCGACGAATGAGTGCGCCGCCGGATCGCCGTCTAGATATGCTTCCGTCTCCACGATCCGTCCGGCCAGCAAAGTCTTCCCGCCCTTGCGAACCAACACCTTACCTAACAGCGCGCGAGAGACTTTCCTCGGATCACGGTTGAAAAAAACGGTGGGCAGAATCACGAGTTTTCGCAAAGAGTACATGTCGAGTAAATCCTATCTCACGCGCATTCTTCATATAATCATGGGCAATCCACGACAGTGTGCCGCTGTCACCAAACAAGGAGAAGTCATGTCCGCCCGAATCCTGAAGACTTTGCTTTCTGTGTTGGCGTTCAGCCTGATTGCCGCGACGCAAACCATTCCGGCCGGTACGAAAGTAACCGTGCGTATCGGTTCAGAAATCAGTTCAGGATCCGCCAAAGTTGGCGATCGATTCGAAGGTAGTTTGACGCACAATCTGGTCGTGAACGGGAAGACCATCGCAAAATCTGGATCAACGGTTCACGGAAAAGTGACGTCAGCAAAGTCCAGTGGGCGCCTGCACGCTCCCGGACAACTCTCGATTCGCCTGACGTCAGTAACCGCCGGCGGAAAAACCGTGCCGCTATCGACAGGCAGCTACCACGTGGAAGGGAAAGGTCACGCCAAGAGCAACACAACCAAGATCGGTGGGGGTGCGGCAGCGGGAGCGATCATCGGAGCCATTGCAGGAGGCGGCAAGGGAGCAGCAATTGGCGCAGGTGCTGGCGCAGCGGCGGGAACCGGTGTAGCCGCCGCAACAGGCAAAGAAGAAGCCGTGATTCCAGCGGAGAAATCGATCACATTCACAACCACAGCCGCGACGACGGCGAAGTAGCATTCAAAACCGATTGTGGACGGGCGTCCAGCCCGTCCAAGAATCGCACTACGCCGCTTCCTTCAAATACTCAAGCACCTGCTCCGCGTGTCCTTCAGGTTTCACTTTGTTGAAGACGTGCTTGATTTTTCCATCGGGCCCGATGATGAAGGTTGTGCGAGCGATGCCCATAACTTTTTTGCCGTACATGTTCTTCTCTTTGTAAACGCCGAACGCGTTGATCACTTTCTTTTCCGTATCCGCGAGCAGAGTGAACGGCAGATGGTACTTTTCCTGAAATTTCTTCTGCGCCTTCGGGGTATCTGCGGAAATGCCGAGGATCACCGCGCCCACTTTCTGGATCTGCTTGTCTGTGTCGCGGAATTCGCAGGACTCTTTCGTACAGCCTGGCGTGTCCGCTCTCGGATAGAAATATAGAACCACTGTCTTTCCGCGAAAATCCTTCAATGACACCTTGTTCTCATCCTGATCAAGCAAAGAAAAGTCCGGCGCTTTATCATTAACATCCATGGCTGTTTCTCCCTTTCGCTCATCGTTATACCGCAGCGCCACGTCGCTCGTCATTCTCCTGGCCGGCGCGTTCAACCTCTCGCAACCAGGCATGGCGCAGTCCAGTAAGAAGGACAAGCCGCAAAGGAGCCCGCGCGCCATAGCGCTCTTGCAACTTTCTCCCAACGGCAAATCGCGCCTGTTCCCCATCGCGATTCTCGAGAATGGAAAGTTTTTTGACGCGGGGGCCTATAAAGCCAAACCCGTTCCGATGGCACTCGAACCGCAGACCGTTTACGAGGGCGTGCTCGGCGGAGTTTCTCAAGGACTCTTTACTGTCACAGGCGCCGGACAAATGAACAACGCATGGTTTGCCGAGGGCACGTGGCTACCTACCGGCGCGGAAGCGCCTCGTACAGGCAAGAAAGCGGAAATGCCGGTCATCAAGGATGACCGCGACGCGCCTCCCACCCTCAAGCGTTCCGGCCCAGACGCCAAGCCGCCGGAAAAAGCACCGGAGAAAAAAGAGGAAAAGCCGCTTCCGCCTCCGGAAATGAAGCCGGTCATTCCGCCTGATCCAGCTGAAGCCAAGCCGGCTCCCGAACCGAGTGCAACCCAGGATCCCAATCGACCCACTCTGCGTCGAGGTCTTCCTGAACCGAAACCCGCGGCCGCCTCAACGCCCAGTTCGAAGAGCACCCCTGCGGCCGCCCACACCAAAACCGAAAAAGCGAATGCACCACGAAGTCTAGTCGCGATCTCCGACGCCGCCGGCCCCGAGTTCCGTCCTTACAACTTCGGCGCAAAGCCGGACGAGATCGAAAAATATCTGAAACTGATGCTTGACCTCGCGGTACAAGACGTTCGCATGCGCGTCCAAGATTCTTCGACCGCTCAGCCCGCTCCTGGCGCCAAACCGGCCACAAAAAAGGCTTCGGCTCCGAAGGGCCCTCGTCCGAAATTCAGCGATATCGATTTTCGCGTCTTTGATCTATCGAATGCCAACGAACCCGTTTGGATTCTGACGGCCAAAGCTCAGTTTCCGGCTGCGAACGCGGCTCCCGATGCCCCAGCAACCGCCGAATACTACGTGACCCTGGTCTGCCGCACTGACATCTATGGCGATCTGCGCAAACTCCTCACGCAGGTTACCGACGTTCGTCACCTAGATGTTATTTCGCGTCTCGAACTGATCGACGCTGTCGATGCCGACGGCGACGGACGCGGTGAACTACTGTTTCGGGAATTCTCCGCCAATAATGCCCGGGGCTACGTTCTCTATCGCTTCACGGGAGACACGCTCTGGAAGCTGTTCGACAGCTTCGGAGGAGAATAGCCGTTCCTGTCATGTGCGCCGCGTGCGAACGCTACCACACCGTATTAGAATCACCTCCGCCATGTCGTCGTCCCGTTGCCCTAAGCTGCGCGTCGCTTTGATTGCGCTCTTACTCTACGCGCCCCTCAGTTGGTCCACTAACCTCCAGGATCAACTGTCTTCCGACTATGCGGGCAAGGTTATTACCTTCCGGCACTTCTATTCCGGCGATCATCTGAAATTTCACGCGGATGGCACACTGGAAGGCGATGCGCCAATAGGCCCATGGACAGTAGACGGTCAGCTGCTGGTTAACGAAGTAAAGCTGCAAAAAGGCAGTCTTGTGATTCGCGGACGGCGCATCATTCTTCTTTTCGATTCGAAATCGAAAACCTTTCAGGATGCACTGACGCTTGTAATGAACTCCGACCATAGAGATCCCGACATCGAAAAGTCGCTGCGCACACTCGATGTCGACATTGAAATCGCGTTGTCTACAGAGCAGCCCGAGCCAAAAGAAGTTTCTGCGGCGATGCAGGCAGTGTTTCTAACTCCCGGCGAGTCGATGGCCGATATTGCGCCCGCCTGCTGGCGCTCTTACTTCGAACTCCAGGAGCATCGTCCTCCGAAACCACAGGACCCGAGCAATCCGGTTTACACGATGTCCGCAAACAGCGGCATCGTTCCACCCCGCATCACCTACGATCCTGAGCCCGAATATTCGGACGCTGCGCGAAAAGTGAAGTGGCAAGGCACGGTTCTAGTTTCACTGATCGTCGACCCCACTGGGACCGTCCGAGATGTCCAGATTGCGGACCCGCTCGGGGCAGGTCTTGATGAAAAAAGCGTCGAGGCTGTAAACACCTGGAAGTTCGACCCCGCACAAAAGGATGGCAAAGCCATACCGCTAGCAATCAAAGTTGAAGCGACGTTCCGTCTTTACTGACGCCATGCCCCCATCCAAAACGCTCCGCCTCGCCATGATCGGTTCCGGGTTCATAGCCAAAGCGCATTCCAACGCTTTTCGTCAGGTCAACCACTTTTTCAAAACACCTTACGAACTGAACCTCAAAGTTATTTGCAGCCGTACTCAGTCGAAGCTCGAAGCCATGGCCTCCCAATGGGGATGGGGCGAAACACATACCGATTGGCGCGAAGTGGTCAATCGCCCTGACATCGACGTCATCGACATCGCGACACCGAACGCCCTGCATGCGCCCATTGCCATTGCGGCCGCCAAGGCTGGAAAAATCATCCTCTGCGAAAAGCCGTTGGCTTCAACTCTCGAAGAAGCTGAACGCATGACCAGCGCGGCTTCAACGATCCCCACTCTCGTCTGGTTCAACTATCGCCGTGCACCCGCCGTCGCACTTGCAAAGCGGATGATCGACGAAGGGCGCCTTGGGCAGATCTACCACTATCGCGGACTCTATCTGAACGAATCTGGCAATGATCCTTCAAAGACTTCTGGTTGGCGCTACCGCCGCAGCGAATCGGGCTCCGGAGCCATGGGTGATTTGCTTTCCCACTCGCTCGATACTGCGCTTCTGATGAACGGTCCTCTCGCTGATCTCACGGCAATGACTCACACCTTCGCCGCCGGGCGGGATGTCGACGACGCTGTCGCCCTCCTCGCACATTTCGCGAACGGGAGCGTTGGCACGTTCGAAGCCACGCGTTTTGGAGTCGGCCATCGCAACCAGCATTTCTTTGAGATCCACGGATCGCGCGGTATGTTGCGCTTTGATCTCGAAGACATGAACCGACTGATTTTCCACGATGCAACCGCGGCGCCCGCCGAGCGTGGCCCGCGCATCATCACGGCAACCGGGCCCGACCATCCGTACTCGGACAATTTTTGGAAACCCGGACACGCGATCGGCTACGAACATACGTTCATCGCCACCTTGGGAGATTTCCTGCTGGCCTTGTCGCGCAACGAACCCTTCCACCCGAATTTTGCAGACGCACTTGCGGTCCAACGACTGTTGCATGCCATTGAACTCTCCGCCGCCTCACGTACCTGGATCCAAGCCTCGTCGTAATGCGCAAATAGCACGCGCCGTTGCTCGTTTTCATCTCCGCCCAGTAGGATAGGTCTCTCATGATCGTCAACTTTGCCGAGCGGGCCCACAACCACAACTGGGAACTGGACCCGGTCACCCGCTCGCTTCTCGACACGGATTTCTACAAGCTCCTGATGCTCCAGTTCATCTGGAAGCACTACCCGAAGACTCGCGTCTCGTTCTCGCTCTATAACCGCTCTGCCATGCGCCTGGCCGATATGTTCTCGCCCGCGCAGATTCGTGAGCAGATGGAGCACGTGCGCGGCCTGCGCTTTCGCAAGTCGGAACTCGTCTGGCTCGCTGGTAACACGTTCTACGGGCGTCGGGGAATTTTCGAGCCCGCGTTCCTGGAATGGCTCGAGCGTGATTTTCGTCTCTCCAATTACGAGCTCACCGTTGTGGACGGCCAGTTCCATCTCCAATTCGACGGTTTCTGGACTGAAACCACCATGTGGGAGCTCTACGCACTCTCCATCATCAATGAGTTGAAAACGCGCGCGAGCCTCAAGCGTTTGAGCGAATTTGGACTTGACATTCTTTATGCCCGCGCGAAAACGAAGCTCTGGAGCAAGATCGAACGCCTGCGCGGCGTCCCCGAATTGCACGTCGCCGATTTCGGCACGCGCCGCCGCCACAGTTTTCTTTGGCAAGAATATGTTGTGGAAGCGATGGCCTCGAACCTGGGCGCCAGCTTCACCGGAACCTCGAACGCCTTCTTCGCCCACAAGCATGACCTTGAAGCGATCGGAACAAATGCTCACGAAATCCCGATGGTTCTCGCCGCGATCGCACCCGACGACACTGCGCTCAAAGCCTCGCAGTACCGCGTGCTGGAACTCTGGCAGCAAACGTACGAAGGTGCGTTGCTCATCATGTTGCCAGACACGTTCGGCACGACCCAGTTTTTGAAGAGCGCTCCGGATTGGACCGCTGACTGGACCGGTCAGCGTATCGACAGTAAGGATCCCTACATCGCCGGCGACGAATACATCAAATGGCTTTCTGAACGGGGACGCGATCCGAAAGAAAAGCTCATCATTGCCTCCGACGCGCTCGACGTCGACGACATTCTCGGCCTTCACGCTTATTTTGGCGGCGCACTTCAAGGCTCGACGAAAACCGAAGACTTTCAGAACGCAGCCGACTACCTCGATCGCAAAAAGTGGATACCCGGGCGCCGCATTCGTGTCAGCACCGGCTGGGGCACGCTGCTCACCAACGATTTTCGAGGATGCGATCCTGCCGGCGGCAACGGATTCGATCCTGTCAGTTTGGTTTGCAAAGTCTCCGAGGCGGATGGAAAACCGGCCGTCAAGCTTTCCGACAACTATTCGAAAGCGATGGGCCCTCCGGTGGAGATCGAACGCTATCGGCGTGTCTTCGGCACCGATGGAATCAGCAACGTACCAGTCATCGCATAAAGCGATCCGCGGAGATTTAGTTAGCGACTCTGATCAGAACGCTGGATGATAACCATTGCAAGTACACCTCATCGACGGGACCTACGAACTCTTCCGCCACTACTACGCGCTACCTTCTGCGCGCGATAAGCAGGGCCATGAGATTGCGGCGGTTCGAGGCGTAGTCGCTTCCGTGCTGGGCATGTTCAAAGAAGGTGCGACTCACGTCGGCGTCGCCACGGATCACGTTATCGAGTCGTTTCGCAACGAACTCTGGGCAGGCTACAAGACGGGCGACGGAATCGAACCAGACCTGTGGGCGCAGTTTCCTGTGCTCGAGGGAGCTCTCGTCGCCGCAGGCATCGTCACGTGGCCCATGGTCGAATTCGAGGCGGACGACGCTCTCGCCGCCGCGGCAGCGTTGGCCGCAAATGATCCTCGCGTGGAACAAGTGATCATATGCACACCTGACAAGGATCTTTCCCAATGCGTAAGCGGCACGCGCATCGTCCAGCTCGATCGGCGCAAGCGCGTGACGCGTGACGAATCGGGCGTAATCGAAAAGTTCGGCGTCACGCCAGCCTCGATTCCCGACTATCTTGCCCTTGTGGGCGATTCCTCCGATGGCTATCCCGGGCTGCCGGGATGGGGTGCCAAATCGTCGGCCGCGGTGCTAGCAAAATTTATTCACCTCGAAGCTATCCCGGCGGACTACCGCGAGTGGCACGTGAATGCCGCCAACGCAAGTTCATTGGCCGCCACGCTCACTCGCGAGCGCGAGACCGCGCTGCTGTTTAGAAGGCTTGCCACCCTCCGAACCGATATCCCTCTCTTCAATAATGTCGACGAACTGCAATGGCGCGGCCTGACGAAGGGATATGCCGAATACAAATCTCATTTTGACTCCGCGGTCACGGATCCTCGAAAGTCGTCGACGCGCCGATAGCGCATCGCGGTGCTACAATCCGACGCATCCACACAATCCCACCCGCTAACGACCCCGTCGTGTTGAACGATAGACTGCCTGCTCGCCCGCCATTCACTTGCCCATCATGCGGGACGCAGACACAGGGCAAGTACTGCAGCAACTGCGGGGAGAAACGAATCACGGACGAGGATTATTCCATCCGTCGTTACCTGGAGGAAATCTTCTCCGCAATCACGCAGCTCGAATCAAAACTGCTGCGCAGTCTTTGGCTTGTCGCGACCAAGCCTGGCTACCTGAGCCGCGAATACTTCGCGGGACGCAGGGTCCGCTATATTAAGCCGCTGCAGCTTTTCATCTTCCTTAACGTGGTTTATTACTTTTCGCTTACGGTTTTCACCGCCACCACATTCACCACGCCGCTCGCGACTCAACTGCACATGAACAATTACTATCCGGGGTACGCGAGTCGGCGCGTCGATCACAAGCTGCAAGTCGACAAGATCAGTTATGCAACGCTCGAGAGCAAGTACAACGGAAAGACCGCAATTCTCTCAAAGACTCTGATTTTTCTGCTCATCCCAATCTTTGCATTGTTGTTTTTCATGCTCTTCTTTCGGCATAGAAAGTTTTTCGTTGAGCACCTGGTAGTCGCTACGCATTTTTGGTCTTTCAGCTTGTTGTTGCTTGGCGTCATTCTGCCGGCAGTCTCGTTGCTGTTGATACGTGCTTTCACCGCAACAAACATTTCGCCGAGTTACGTAACCAATGACGGGATATCTCCGCGGTACTTCAGGTGTGCTTCGCCCTATATCTGTACTTCATGCTGCGCAGGTCATACGATGCGAGCATCTGGTACTCCATGGTCGTGGCGGCGACGATTGCCTGGTCTTTCTTCCACATCGTATGGCTCTACCGATATTTTCTCTTCGAAGTAACTCTGCATGTTGTTTGAAGGCATGTACAATGTCGCCGACTTCCAGAGAGGAACCCCGTGCGCCAAACCTCACATTTGATCGCGTTCGCCGTTCTTTCCACGCTAATTGCGTTTTCACAGGATAAAGACTTCAGCAAGGTAAACATCGAAGTCATCAAAGTTTCGGGCACCGTCTACATGCTTAAGGGCGCCGGAGGCAACATTGGCGCCTCGGTTGGGGACGATGGCATCGTCATTGTGGACGACCAGTACGCTCCGCTTGCCGACAAGATACAAGCCGCGCTCAAAGGCATCACCGACAAGCCGGTGCGCTTCGTCATCAACACGCACTATCACGAAGACCACACTGGCTCGAACGAGTACTTCCAAAAGACGGCGCCCATCATCGCGCATGACAATGTTCGAAAAAGGCTTGAGGAAGGCGGCGTTGCAGGAAACGGCGCTTCCGTAAAATTTGACGCTAAGCCGCAACCGAAGGGCGCTCTACCGATCATCACCTTTGATCACGACGTAACCGTCCATCTCAATGGCGAGGACATTCGCGCACTGCACTTTCCCGCCGGACACACTGATGGCGATTCCATCATCTATTTCCCCAAATCCAACGTCGTTCACATGGGCGATGACTTCGTCACTTACGGGTTCCCGTTCATCGACGTCTCTTCCGGCGGCAGCATCGATGGGATGATCGACGGCGTGGAAAAAGCCATTGCCCAGTTGCCGGCAGACGTTAAGGTCATTCCGGGGCACGGTCCTGTCTCCAGTCTCGACGACGTTCGCACCTACATCAAAATGTTGAAAGGCACGCGCGAAACGGTCAGAGCCGCCCTCAAGCAAAAGAAGACACTCGATCAGATGAAGAAGGACAAAATTCTCGACCCTTGGAAGAAATATTCCGGCGACTTCATATCCGAGGACGCGTACCTTGAAACCCTCTACAACTCCCTGACTGGAAGCAAAGAAGGAAAATTCATCCAGCACAATTAAATCACACACGACTTTCGATTCTCGAGGCCATCCGATCGAAGGCTGGCGTTCTCTAATGTGGCGAGGGATGTTGCCTGTAGCTCGTCGGCTCTCAGCACCAGCCATCGCCTTGCTACCATACCTGCCGAGGGCTAACACCTGATCACCCGCCGCCATTTTCTGCAGTCCACAACCGCGGTCGCGCTTGCAGCCATGACGCGAGCGGCGAACCCTCCCGCCCAGACTCTATTCCCAAAAGACTTCTACTGGGGCACCGCCACATCCGCATACCAGATCGAGGGCGGATGGAACGAGGATGGCAAAGGTGAATCGATCTGGGACCGTTTCACACACACGCCTGGCAAAATCAAAGATAACTCCACTGGCGACGTCGCCTGCGATCACTACCATCGCGTCCGCGAAAACATCGCTCTCATGCGGGCGCTGAATCTCAACAGCTACCGATTCTCGGTCTCCTGGCCACGCATTCAACCCTCCGGATCAGGCCAACCCAACCAGAAGGGGCTCGACTTCTACAGCCGCCTCGTGGATTCGCTTCTCGAAGCAAAGCTTCGTCCTATGCTGACGCTGTATCACTGGGACTTGCCACAAGCACTCGAAGACGCAGGAGGCTGGCCCAATCGTGATCTTGCCGGACGTTTCGCCGACTACACGAACGTTATAGCCCGCGCGCTGGGCGACCGCGTGACCTCGTGGAATCTCTTCAACGAACCTGCGGCTTTCACCACCCTCGGATATCTCGACGGCACTCACGCGCCCGGACACCATGGCATCACGGATTTTCTGCGCGCCACTCACACGGTGAACCTCGCACAAGGAGCCGCGTTTCGCGCTCTTAAAGCGACACGCCCAAATTCCCGCGTTGGAACAGCATTCAGCATGTCGCCGTGCGAACCGGCTAGCAGTTCCGAAGAAGATCAGCTCGCGGCACAACGAGCGCACGCCTTCATCAATCTCTGGTTTCTCGAACCCGCGCTGCTGGGAAAATATCCCAGCGCGTTTCCTTTCTCGCCTGCCACGTTCATGCGCATTCAGCAATACGACATGGACAACGTCCGCGCCCCGCTCGACTTCATTGGAATCAACCTTTATTACCGCACCATGATTTCGGCGCCCACCCTTGGCGAGCGGCTTTCTAACGCGCGCTACTTTTTTCTTCCCGCAAAAATGACCGCTGGCACCGAAGGCCCGCGAACAGATTTTGAGTGGGAAGTGTGGCCTGAAGCTCTCTACTCGATGATCATGCGCATCACACACGATTACAACCGTCCAGCCATCGAGGTGACGGAGAGCGGTTGCTCCTATGGCGATGCGCCAGACGCAAAAGGCATAGTGAACGACTCGCGCCGCATCGCCTATTACCACTCTTATCTTGCTGCGGTGGCTCGGTCGATACAGGACGGCGCCGACGTTCGCGGACATCACGCTTGGAGTTTGCTCGACAATTTCGAATGGGCCGAAGGATACAGCCAGCGCTTCGGATTGGTTTATGTGGATTTCAAAACGCAGAAGCGGACTATCAAAGAGTCAGGCAAGTGGTATGGGAAGTTAGCCGCCTCCAATGCCATTCCAACTAGCGTTGGGTAAGCACAACCTCGCCATTCTCAACCTTGATGCCCCCCACATTGTCGGGCAACTTCAACCGATCTCGCTGTTCCATCAGCCGCTTCTGCAGCGCATCATTGACCAGCGACACCGGAACGTTCAAGTCTCCAACCTTGAACTCGGTCGGATCAAACGTCGCATAGCCGTCTTTTGATCCCAGGTGCCCCTTCAGCGTGACCCAAACATCCTTGCCCGCAACCTGCGTAAGGAACTGTCCCTTCACTTCATCGCCTTCGAAGTTGACCTGATAGTCCTTCACCGTCGGCTGCCCGCCAGCAGCCAGATCAGCAGGTAAACCAGGAATCACCGGGTCCTGCGCGCCTGCCGAACCAGAACCCGCACTTGACGTTGCAGGCGCCACGGCCCCACTCGCCGCGGCGGCAATCGCAGCATTAACCTCATCCGCATTCAATCGAACTTCCGCGGACGCCGCTCCTGCGCTTTTCGGCTGTTCGAGCTGTTCTATCTTTGACTGAAACGCCTGCGCATTTTGCTCGACCTGTGCGGGAGCCTGCGCCACAGGAGCTACCGGGGCCGGACGCCTAAGCGCCAGAAATAGCGCACCCAGCGCCGCCACCAACGTCACAATACTGATGATGCGGTCAATCTTCATGGCACCTGGCAGCACGCAAAAACTGCCTACCCCAGATGATAGAGCGGTTTATGGCGGCCTTCACGTGACGAAAGCCAGCTTTCCTTCGTGTACCTTAGTGCCCTTCGTGGTGGGAGCTTTCTGGGAGCAATACCTACGCTAATTTCTTTCTCAACAACTCATTCACGATTCCCGGATTCGCCTGACCCTTCGACATCTTCATCACCTGCCCGACGAAGAATCCGATCAACGTTGTCTTACCCGCTCGATACTGCTCCACCTGCTTTGGATTACCCGCGATAACCTCATCAATAATCTTCTCGAGCGCGGACGTATCGGACGACTGTTGTGGGCGCCCCTCTTCCTCATACACTGCCGGAAAATCTTTCCCGCGCTCGAACGCAAGGTCATACAGATCCTTCAGCATCTTTCCGGAGATCGTCCCAGATTCGACCAGATCTGCGGACATCGCGACGCCCGCCATCGTCACCGGTGAATCTTCAATCCCAATCCCCTTCCCCTTCAGCCGTCCCGCCAGTTCTCCCTGGACCAGGTTCGCCACGCGCTTCGGGTTCTTTGCCGCTTTCGCCGCCGCTTCAAACTGGTCCGCCAGCCCTCGGCTTTGCGTTAAGACTCCGGCATCCTGCTCGGTGATCCCGTATTCCGAAACGAACCGCGCACGTCGTGCCTCCGGCAACTCCGGCAAATTTTTTCGAATTTTCGATTGCCACTTCTCATCGACAACCAGCGGCAACAAGTCTGGCTCAGGAAAATACCGGTAGTCATGCGCTTGTTCCTTGGATCGCATGCTGTATGTCTTGCCTTCATCGGAGTTGTAAAGCCGCGTCTCCTGCACCACTTTGCCACCAGCCTCAATCAGTTCCACCTGTCGTCCAATCTCGTATTCAATTGCCTCGCGAATAAATCGGAATGAATTTACGTTCTTGATCTCCGCTTTCGTACCGAACTCCTTCTGTCCCTTCGGGCGAACGCTCACATTCGCGTCGCAGCGCAGCGACCCCTCCTCCATATTGCAGTCGCTCACGCCCGTATAAAGGATGATCTCTTTCAAGAGCGTCAGGTACTCGTACGCCTCGTCTGCCGACGCGATATCCGGATCACTCACGATCTCAATCAATGGCACTCCGGTGCGGTTCAAATCAATGGCTGTCTTGTTGGACGAATCCGGAAATCCATCATGCAGACTCTTGCCCGCATCCTCTTCCATGTGGACGCGCGTGATTCCAATCTTCTTCTTCTTCGCGCCTCCCGCCCGAACCTCGATGAACCCGTGCTCGGCTAACGGCTTGTCGTATTGTGAGATCTGGTAACCCTTCGGAAGGTCTGGATAGAAGTAATTTTTTCTCGCGAAGATCGACGTTTCGTTGATCTGGCAATTCAGTGCCATTGCCGCTAAGGTCGCAAACTCCACCGCGCGCCGATTCAAGACGGGCAACGCACCCGGCATTCCCAGGCACACGGGACACACGTTCGTATTCGGCGGCACTCCAAACTGGGTCGAGCACGAACAGAATATCTTCGATTCCGTCAGCAGCTGGACGTGCACTTCGAGCCCGATCACCGCCTCAAACTTCGCGCGTGCCTCAATGGCATTGGCTTCAATGGTGGACATAACGAACCGATTATAAGGGCTCGCCTTCACTCATTCGTTGAGCCCGGCATTCCATTTGCGCCCAACTGACATCTAATAAAGGACTGTTCGTGCTGATAGAAATCAACTCAAAATGGAAATCACAAACCCGAATTTCTACGTAATTTCTGGAGGTCCCGGCTCGGGCAAGACCACGCTCCTGGCCGAACTCTCCAAACTCGGGTTTTCCCACGCCCCTGAAGTAGCCCGTAAGATCATTCAGGAACAAGTGCAAACCGGGGGTTTGGCTCTCCCCTGGGCCGATCGGGAGGCCTATACGCGCCTCATGCTGCAGCGCTCCATCGATTCCTATTTTCAATACACTTCGACCCGGGAACCAATGTTCGCCGATCGAGGATTGCCCGATACCCTCGGCTACGCCCGGCTCATCGGGCTGACCAACGAAAGCCTCTTGCAGGCGATCCACGCCGCCTGCATGCAATATCGATATGCTTCTCCGGTTTTTCTCGCCCCGCCATGGAAGGAAATCTATAAAACCGACGACGAGCGCAAGCAGGATTTCGAGGAAGCCGAGCGCACCTTCGACCAAATCGTGGATGTCTACCAGTCTTGCGGCTACAGTCCCGCGCTTTTGCCCAAACTCTCTCCGCCGGATCGCGCCCAGTTCATTCTGCAGCGCGTCCACGCCTCTGTCATTCGATAGCCGCTCGCTCTTCTACAGTATTTACCTGAGAGGGGGCAACACTCCTTGGAGCCGCCCTCATCGAATACTCGGCTTCGTTGAAAAGCCGCTCTGTGAAAGCTATTCCTATTGACGGTGCTCTTGCTTGATGGGAAACTTCTTGCAGCGATTTCATTCTGACCCTCCACCGCCGGATACATCCCAGCAGTGCACTCGCAGAATCGGAGCGCGAAGGCTATGACTGCCCACTCCAGCCTCGATCCCGAATCGTTCCAAAAACTGTTGTCCAACGCTTTTGAAGTTCAAGAAAGCGGAATGGACTCTGAGTCGCTTGCGACTATCGTTGACATTCAGCGGTCGATCACAAACGGTGAACTCGACGCGGACGGTGCGATGGAGTTCGTTGCGATCAGTGCGCGAAATGTAGCGAATGCTGCCGGCGTCGCAATCGGGCTCCTCAAGGAAGATCAACTACTGTATCGGGCAGGCAGCGGGAGCGCCGCAGCGTATGTAGGTCTACGCGTGATGGCGACGCTTTGTGTCTCGGCGCATGATTCCAAGAATGGTGAAATTCTCCGCGTTGAAAATGCCCAAGCCGACGAGCGCATAGAAGCTGCAATCTGCCGGCAGTTTGGGGCGCAGGCTCTTCTCATCCTGCCGATCTATCGAGGCCGCATTGTTGCTGGCGTGCTGGAAGTACTGTTCAACGAAGCCCACGTTTTTCAAAACCCTGAAGTGCGCAGTTATCGGCTGATGGTCGCCTTGGTCGAAGAAGCAATGTCTCGCGCCATTAGGCCCGTGCCCGTGAGCGTTCCATCGCAGACATCGCGCGTACCCGCGCATTCTTCGCCGATGCAAACTACGGTCGCGAGAACAGCGGCGATACCAGCCGCGCTTCCATCGCAGCAGCCCGCCACAGTCGCCGCTTCTTCTCAGAAGCCGACGTTAGTTCAACCTTCAATCCAAGAAATTGACCGTAATCAAATATCGTTCCATCGCGGCGGCGCCTTTCATCTGCACTGCCCGGCGTGTGGGAACGAAGTTTCGGAAGACAGCAATTTGGCGAAGGTTCTGCTGTGGACGCAGGCGACGGTAAAGCGAGTGCAACAAGCTCCGTTGTACGCGCTCCGTTGGGAATCTGCAGTCGCGGCCGTATTAACAATCGCGTGCTGGATCGCCTACCGGGACCTTCGCAACCAGACAACTTGGAACGCTCCCATCCGAAGCGAAGCGAGTACCCTCGATCAACAGGTGAATGTGACGCCCGTGAAACAGGTTTTAGTGGACGGGTCATTCGGCCCGCAAAACACTTTGCGTCTGGCTGATACGTCAAAGCACTCGGGAAGCCGATCGAAACTGCGCTTTGCCGGGAATGGCAATGAACAGGTCCGCTATTTCTCAGACGATGTAACCGTGCGCTATTTCAATCCCAAACCCGCCAAGAAGCAGGCGGCGGCGACTAACTCAACTCAAGTCCGGCATATCTCGGACGACGTTACGGTTCGTTATTTCGCGCCCGCGGCGCAAGCCAGCAATCCCAACGTTCACTACGTTTCGAACGACGCCGGCCGCTGACCAATCTCTTTGGGATTTCCATCTCGAACGCAGCTAGAAATTCACGCCCAGAGAACCATGGTCTACTGTCCGCCGCTCAAATAATTGTCTACCGGAATCTCGAAATAAATCAGCTCATCCCCTTTGGCATTCTGAATACCCATCAGAAAGAAGTTTGCTCCCCGCAGCGGCGAAGAAACATCCGACACATCAAAGAAGAGAAATCCCGATTGCGTGCTGTGCGGTTCAACCGCGCGTGCGCTGAATCGGGTCGAATCAATCTCATCCAGCGCCTTCTTACTCACCGCCCCTTTGATCTTCTTTCCGGGCAGCGGGAGCGGCGAGGGAATCGTTGCCTTCTGCGGATTCGATAGTCTTCTGTACAAATCGTCCGTAGTCGCCGGCAGCAGCTTCGTGCGGGTCGACGTCACAAACTGCGCTTTCATGTTGGGCAGCGATATCGGCTCATCCCCGTCGTTTGTCACAATTACGAATACCGGCAAATATCCACGTTCCAGCCAGTCGACACTGAAGATCTGTCGCTTGTCCGCCTTGTCGTACGGATCAATTGCCACCGTAACCTTGTCGGCATCATGGCTGTCGTGCGCTGGATAACTCTTCGCCGGCTGCGCCACAGGTCGCACAAATTCCTTGCCAGCCAGGCAAAGCGTGGACAAACCTGCCAAGACAAAACAGACACAGGCCGCCCGCTGCAATCGAGATTGTCGCAGTAACAGGTTCATAATCTTATGGATTGAGATGCAGTTTATACCTCAAAACGGTGTCCGCGTCCCACTCATAGTGAGGAGTAGCATGCCCATGAGGCGCGGGTCTTTCCCTTAGCGAAGCGGTCCCCTCAACGATAGAATACCCATTCCCCCATGTACCTTATTTACAGCGCGCTTCTGGCCGTCGTTCTCGCGCTCACGCTCCCGTACTGGCTTATCCAGATGCTCCGCCACGGCAAGTATCGGGAAGGTCTATCGCAGCGCCTCGGCCAACTTCCGCCACACTTGCGCTCGCTTCCCCAAAACCCAACCATCTGGATCCACGCCGTTTCAGTCGGAGAAGTGCTCGCGATCAGCGGAGTCGTTCAGCAGCTCCGACAGCGGCTATCCGACTACCGCGTGCTCGTCTCCACAACAACAGCCACCGGGCAAAAGCTTGCGCGCACGCGCTTCGGCGACGATAGCGTCTTCTACTTCCCGCTCGACTTTGGTTTCGCCATCCAGCCCTACTTGAGCGCGTTGCGTCCGAAGCTCGTCATCCTAGCGGAAACTGAATTCTGGCCGAACTTTCTCCATCGATCGAAAACTCAAGGAGCCTACGTCGCTGTCATCAACGCACGCATTTCCGATCGCTCGCTTCCCGGATATCTTCGCGTGCGCCGTTGGCTTACGCGTGTTCTGGAGAACGTTGACCTATTTCTCTCTCAGACAGAGGAAGATCAAAACCGCCTCATCACAATCGGCGCAGACCGCAATCGTGTTCGCGTGAGTGGAAACTTGAAATTCGATGTCACTCCGCCGCCGGCGCCTGCCGTGGTAGAAAGTCTTCGCCAGAACTTTATCGAGTCAGGGGCTGGACCCATCCTGGTTTGCGGGAGCACGCTCGAAACTGAGGAAGCTTTACTCCTGTCCGCTTTCCGCAATGTGCTCGCGAGCCACCCCAAGGCAGTCATGATTCTCGCCCCTCGCCATCCGGAGCGATTTCCGGAAGTCGCGGCCTTGCTTGAGAGCGTGGGAATGCGTTTCTGGCGGCGCTCCCTGTGGAGCGGCGAGCCGATCGTTGGCGGAGTCCTGCTCGTCGACACCATCGGCGAATTGGCTTCTCTCTACCAACTCGGCACCGTAGCTTTCGTGGGCGGCAGCCTCGTTCAGCGCGGCGGACACAACATTATCGAGCCCGCATGGTACGGAGTACCGGTCATTATCGGAAACCACTACGAAAATTTCCGCGACATCGTCGAGCTCTTCCAGCGTCACAGCGCTGTTCGCGTGGTTGGACCAGCCGAGCTTCCACTTGTATTCATGGAATTGATTTCAGATGAGACCGCACGTTCCAGCATGGCCCGTCGTGGTACACAGGCACTTGCGTCTCAGCGCGGCGCAACAGAGCGCACCGTCGATGCGCTCTTGGAACTAGTTCAAAAAGACTCGCATGCTGACTCCACGCTGGAGATGACACGCAACGCATGAATCCGCTCTCCGTCCTCTACGGCGCTGTCTCCGGGGCGCGCAACGCGCTCTACGAAAACGGATTGATTCGCGCTCATCGCCTCAAAGGTCCAGTCGTCAGCGTGGGCAACATTTCTGTCGGCGGCTCTGGTAAAACGCCCTTCATCATCATGCTCGGCGAAATGCTGAAGGCAAATGGGATTCGCTTCGACGTTCTTTCCCGCGGATACGGCCGTCAAACCACCGGCGTCAGGCAAGTTGATGAATCAGGCACCGCTGCCGACTTCGGCGATGAACCGCTTCTGATCGCGCGTCGCCTGCGAGTTCCAGTTATCGTCGGCGAAAGCCGCGCGGCAGCAGGACAATTCGCAGAAAAACACTTCGGCCCCCAACTCCATCTTCTTGACGATGGCTTCCAACATCGGTCCCTCTACCGCGACTTCGATATCGTCCTCGTTTCCTCCGAGGATGCGAACGACAAACTTCTCCCCATCGGCCGTCTGCGCGAACCGTGGAGTGCCCTCGCTCGGGCCGATGCAATTGTGTTGACCAATCAGGCCGAAGAGAAACTTCCTCTGCCCAAACAGAAGATAGTCTGGCGCGTAAAACGTGGGCTGCGTTTGCAAAGCGCTCCGCCGCGACCAACTGCCTTCTGCGGAATCGCCCGCCCCGAGCGTTTCATCGAGCAACTTCGCGCAACTGGAATCGACCCCGTCGCAAAGTTCTTTTTCGACGACCACCACGCTTACTCACGCGACGACATCAAGAGATTGGAACAACTCCAGCAAAAAAACACCTCCGGCGGATTCATCACCACCGAAAAGGACGCCATCAACCTGGGTGATCTGGCATTGACTCTTGGCACCATCGCCGTAGCCCGCGTAACCATGGAACTTCAGCACCCTACCCAAGCGATCGAAGCGATCCTCGAACGAATCTCCAGAAAAACGAATTAATGGAGCTAGAGAAGAAAGCTGTGTGAAATTTCTTACCGACCTTCAGGCTAGTGTTCGTTCAACGCCTTGTCCCTACATACAAATATCGCAGCAGACGCCGCTCGCTCGTCAAAATATGCGCGCAGGACAGAAACTTTTGAAGCCCTTCGTAGTTGCCATCTCCTTCCATGGCGACTAGTTCCTGTTTTCTTTTCCCTCGTGCCTCATGCCAGCGCTTTGCGATTTGCAACGCACCTTCGGTTGTGTCGGTCACGCGGATCTGATCAAATCCTGCTCGCTTCATGAGCCGTTCATTCTCTCCCGGCGGAGAGTAGACATAAAAGCCGATCGAGCTTCGCGTTGCGATCTCTTCGTGAGATACCATTCCGCCGATCACCAGCGCGTCGCTGAACAATATCCGTCCGCCTGGCTTTAAGACGCGTGATATCTCCCCCAACACTGATGGCCGTCCTGGAATGTGGCACAAGACATCGTTCGAGAATACGGCGTCGAAGGTGCCATCGGGGAAAGGGAGAGTCTTCGATACGTCAACTTGTTGGAAACTTACTCGTGAGGCAAGGCCGTTTGCGATCGCAAGATCGTTGGCGTTGCGAACCCCGGCGGAGTTAATGTCCAGCCCTACAAGGGAGCATCCCGCCCGTTCCGCCAGGTACAGGGCATACCCTCCTGAACCGCACCCCACCTCCAGCACTGACGAACTAGGATTCAGGTCAAGAAGTTTAGGGATTTCCTCCGACTCTTCGGTCGTGACCCAACTGGTTTGCCCAAAATCCTGACCGTAGGTTTCGAGTCGCACCTCCCGATATGTCTCGGACCCGTAGTTGCCGTAAGCGCTGTCGTAGAGATTCACTTTTTGCGACATATAGGGCCCTCCTCTTCCATGAATCTACTGTGCCAGAAAGTGCAGCACGATGTGATACTATTTCGCCCGCAAGAGCGCGAAATCATCGCGAGGCTAGTGTGCGATGAACGATCAAGAAAAAACTACGCCCCATCGCACGGGCGTCTGCATCGTTGGCGGTGGACCGGCCGGCATGTTGCTCGGACTGCTCCTCGCCAAGCGTGGCGCCGACGTTATTGTCCTCGAGCAACACAACTCCTTCGACCGCGAGTTCCGGGGCGAGGTCCTTCAGCCGAGCACGGCGCGCCTTCTCGATCAAATCGGACTTCTCGGTTACATCATGGATCAGCCGCACCTGACGCTGACTGAGGGGAAGCTGCTCGTTAACGGCGTACCGAAAGCTGGATTCAGCTTCAACACGATCGCCCCTGACTACCCCTATGCGATCTGGATGCCGCAGGTGGTCTTTCTGAACGCTCTCCTCGAAAAGGCGCGCCCATTCGCCGGCTTCCACTGCTGGATGGGGGCCCACGTAAAAGAACTTATCGAAGAAAACGGCTCTGTGGTCGGCGTGCGAGGCGTTAGCCACGGAGAAACTCCGTTTGAGATTCGCGCTGACGTGGTGGTCGGCGCTGACGGGCGATTTTCTTCGATTCGGCGGTTGGGTAAGTTTGAGGTGGAATACGAGCACCACGACTTCGACATGATTTGGTTTGTTGTCGATCCTCCGCCGGATTGGTCCAAGACCATCTACATCGCGATGGCAGGCGTGCCTCTTCTCCTTTTGCCCAAGCACCCCAATCTGGTGCAGGCGGGCCTGGTCCTCGACGTAGATGAATGGAAAAGTTGGCGAAGTGAGGGCATCGAGGTGGTCGCCGAGCGAATTCGCAAGCTGACCCCTCTTTTCGCAAACTTCGCCAACGACCTTCGCGATTTCACGCCATTTGTCCCTTTGTCCGGAATTATTCTGATGGTTCGCGACTGGGCACGCGACGGACTTCTGCTGATCGGCGATGCAGCACACACCATGAGCCCGGCGGGTGCGATCGGCGTGAACGTGGCGCTGGCGACGGCAGCGGTCGCTGCACAGGAAATTTATCCACACCTTGGCCACGGACCGATTCCGAAAAAGGCACTCGCTCGCGTTCATGAATTACGCGTTGAGGATGTGAAGACGATTCACCGCCTTCAGCGAATCGCCGGTCGCGCCCTTCTCGGTGCGGGAAGCCGAAATCGCGTGCTCCGCTGGGTCGTTCCTCGAGTGCTTCCACTTGCCGTCCGCGTTGGCTTGTTGCCGGCGCTCCAGCGACGAATCTTTTTTGGGGCCCCATTGCCGCCACTCGACCCAGCATTTGGATTTTCTGACGAAAAGCGGGCGGCATAACGCGTATTTGCGATCCACCCAAGCCAACCGTGAATCGCCCATCCCTACTTTGGACCTTACTTGGCGCCAACACTACCCTGGCCATCGGCTATCTTGGTGCCCGCGGATTCCATCTTCAACGAGCGCATTTGATCAACAACGCTCTTCCGGGACCGGGACCGATCGGCCCTCGGCGGCCTTTCAAAACGCTCACTTTTGTGGAGGGCGCAACATTAACGCCCAGCAGCGATCCGAGCGCGATCATACAGAGCCAGACGTTTCCTGTCAGCACAATCAATCGTCTCGAAGATACCGCGCAGAGCTGGTACGACGCGGGCTACGTGAACGTGCGTAAGAGGTATTCGCACGGACTCAGCTTGCTGGCCAACTACACGTTCGCCAAGACTCTGACGAATGCGCCGGATTTCCGTTCTCCCATGGATGAGACGGCGATTCCTCAAGAAAACAGCAATCTGACGGCGGAGAAAGGCCCCGGATGCGACGTGCGTCATCGCTTCGCGCTGAGTAGCGTGTTCGACATTCCCGCCTACGGTGCCTCGACTTGGACGCGCGTCCTCACCCAGAACTGGCATTTCTCCACCATCTATCAGGTGCAGTCAGGGATGCCGCTCACCATCTCCGTGTTTGGAGACACGGCGAACGCCGGTACGGTGCCGGGAGAAAATCCCGTTCGCGCCAACGTCACCGGGGAGCCTGTCTTCGGTCCGGGAACACGGACTCCGGAAATGTGGTTCAACCCGGCGGCTTTCGCAACGCCCGCCGCTTTTACATTCGGGAACGCAGGGCGGAATTCCGTGTACGGTCCGCCCATGCAGACTCTCGATGTAGCGTTGGCTCGAACCTTCCTTCTTACCGAAAGGGTAAGCCTGCAGTTTCGGGGCGAAGCCTTCAACGCCCTGAACAAAGTCAATCTGGGAACACTGAACAGGTTTGTGAATACACCGCAGTTCGGCACAATCACCATGGCGATGACGCCGAGTCGGGAAGTTCAGGTCAGTGCGAGATTGTCGTTCTGAACGATAGCCTTCGCACACACCTAACGGATGATCGCTCTCTGCTCTGCTGAGAGAAGAGCGCGCTCTACTTGGTACTCTCGACCGTAGTCCACTGCGCTGACGCGATCTTCCACGTGCCGGCATTCTGCACAAACACCACTGTCGTTGCCTCTTTCGAGTTGTCATCTTTTGACTTACTGGTAAGAATGCCCGTGAGGATGGCCGTATCCTTGAATCGCCGGACAGACACATCGCTCAATGTGCGCTCGCTCGGTGTTTTTTGCTTCTGTTGTTCGCCGGCTCTCGGCGCTGTTTTGGTCCATACGAACCCTGTCGGCATCACCAGAACCAGTCTTTCCATCTCCATTTGGTCCATGGTGGCGCCGTCGCCGCCATCGAACGCCTTGAACCACTGGGCGTGCATGGCCTGAAGCTCAGACTGTAACTTGGCATCTGCCTCTTGAGCCATAAGAGGCGTCGAGCACAGCAGACTCAACAAGATCGCCATTGCAATGCGCATAAGACCCTCCTGTTGGGGACCCGATGCTGCGAGTATTTGCGGAGCAGAGTGTAGCCTAAACACCGCCTGAATCGCCAAGGCCACGCCCAAATCAACGCTTCTGATACGGGTGGAAGATATAGTCCTTCGCCTTCACAGCCGAATGGCATGCGTGTCCGCAGTCTGAAAGGCTTTTTGGATCGGCCGCGAACTTGTCTGAGGCCGCTTCGTAGTTGAACACGGCGTATCCCCATCCCGCGCTTTTCGGAAATCGTTTGCTGTCCTTTTCAATGACGAACGCCTGGGTAAAGACATCCGGCACATCCACCACGAAGGGAGCCTCGGTGCTCTTCTTCGGCTTCCACTGCAGCTTCGCGATCATGGAGCCATCCGGAAAAGGCTGGCCGTTGCCTGGAACGCCGTCTTTGTACGCCTTGATCATCGTTGGATTGGCGACGATCACCTTCAGCACTTCGTCGGTTCGCGCAGAAGAGACTACCGACCAGTCCTCGTATCCCTTGAAGTCGGAGAACGCGATTCCGCTCGGCGATTTCAGCGAGTACTTGTCCTGCGCGTAGAGCGCCGTGACAACGAGGATGGCAACCGCTGCTGTGCCGATAGCAATTGTGAATTTGTTTTTGCGCTTCATGGCTGGTCCCTTGTCACCCGGATTTCAATTGTGCCCGCTGAATCGGCAGAGGATATCACACCTAATTCCCGATCCTCTGAAGCGCAAGCTTAGACAGGAGCATCCATTCGCGTTTAGATCAACATCAGCCTTCTAAACCTTCGACCGGACGAAACCAAGGCAAAGCTACTTTGTTCACGGCGCCAGCGGGATATCGCGGGACACACATCAACAGCCATGCGCAGCGCCGCTCATTCCCGCTTAGCATTTCTACTTCTCAACATAATCCGTCTGAAATTTGCCGTTGCCATTGAGCTGAACAATCACCGTACCTTCCTTCGCCGCAACAAAATGCGGTACGCCCGCTGGGACGACAATGAAACTGCCTGCCGGATACGCTTTCAGATTTGTGGCACTGAACTTCGCTCCCTCGCCCAGATACCACGTCCCTTCAATGACCGTCACCAGTTCGTCCTGCGGGTGCGTATGCGCGAGGACACGTTTGCCGGCAGGCATCTTGACACGATCAACCCACGCGCCGCCCTGGCTTGAGTCCCCGAATAACTGCGCTCGCTCGCGCCCGTCGTTGTAGTACGCAGGGGTGAACCATCGTACTTGTTGGGGCGTGAACGCAATGATCTGTTTCACGTTCGTGTCGGCCAAGGTCAACGTAATTGCCGCAATGAGGAATACAACAAATATGAGCCTTTTCATCGCCTCTCCTCTCAGCGAGCATATCGCAGAGAGCGAGACAATCTGCGGCCAGGTGCCCAATTCAATCGCGCTCCTGGACAACAAGCTATCGGGGCAAACTAGCTGGTGCCGTAGCGATGTCTCGACAACTGTGGTGACTTCCAGATGATCGTGCGACACTTGTCATGATTCGGAGCACAAGTGTTGAACCGCACATCGCGACAGCTCTTGATATTGGTCCCGTGGACGCTATTCGTAGTCGTCCTTGTATCGAGCTTTTATGTTCCGCCACGCGCGGACGAAATCGAATACCAGAAGTGGGCCTTCGTTTCGCTTTGGTCTACTGCAATTCCTTGGATTTCGTGCTCGGTTCCAATCGTGTTAATCGTGGATTCGTTGGAAACGCGAAAGCTCTCTCGACGTCTGTGGATCACGACGATATGGGCGATGATCGTCATTTGCGTGGCTGGGATTTACTTTGAGCCAGTCCTCCGATCTCCCGCGATGGACATTGCGCCGGTCGGAGACTTGGTGAGCGAATTTGCATTTCCGTGGTTGTGCGGATTGCTTATCGCTCTCTGGATCGCCCTCGAACTAGAAAGAACTACGAGGGACGGGCGCACAAAGAAATGAATCTTGCAACCGTATCCACCCCACTCCATGAATGTGACAAAAGAGCGAAGCCGATTGAAACCAACAAGGACCGTCAGCGGCCGCATTACAGGCGTTTCACGAGAGTCGACCAGCCAACAGTTGTAATCAGGCGATTACACCAACTACATTTGCCCAGCGTGCCCAGTGGTGGTCTAAAGGCTATCTCATCGTGAAGTTTTCCACGAATGCATAGCCCACCAGAAGAGCGCCAAGCAATATAGAAATCGTGAGGACTAGAATGCTGAACGCATTTGCTGTGAGGTCGATTCGCAAGATCGAAGGCTTGCCTCTCAGCACTTCCACGTGAACCAGGGAGTACAAATTGCCGAGCGCTGCCAGAGCAAGAGAACCCAGTAGTACGACGGGATTCTGAAGCAGACCCCAACTAGGTGTGTGGCCAGTGAGAGCACCGATGACGAATGCGGTCGGAATAATTAACAGGAACGCGCCCCAAAGCGGCCAGCCAAAGGTTGAACCATGCGGGTTTGACATGTTCTACCTCCAACGAATCGCCTCAACTTTACATCGCAAAGTAGTCTGCGCCAAGAGGAAGTCGAGGCAAAGTAGTTGGTGAAATGGCGATTTTTCGCCAACTGTCAGCCACCCCAGCCAAACCGGACGGGGGGTTACCGCCTGTAATTGTTGCCAGTGGCCGACGCAGGTGAGGAGGTTTGAGGATTGTCGCTCGAGAGGTGTTTTATGGCGACTGTTCCAAGAATGCCCGAGTCGGAAAGACGGCCACAGGCTACGGCTCAATCAGGTCGAATGACTCACTTTGACGAGTTAGCCAACTTACCGTTTGCAGAAAATCGTCCCACAAAGCAAACTGCGCAAACACTGCGCGATGAGCTTCTGTTCCAGCGCGCAGTGCAGGCTTATTTATGGGCGCTCCCATTGATCAATACGCTGGGCATGAAGTTCGGATCAGAGAAAGCGTTCGGCGCAGGTTACAACGTGCTTCCCATTTGGAAGAAACGTCTCGACGCCAAAACCCTGGTCACGACTCCAAACTCCGACGTCATCTACGCAATGAGCTATGTGGACTTGGGCAAGGACGGCCCATTGGTATTCGAGGCACCGCCACAACTACAGGGAATTCTCCTCGATTTCTGGCAGCGTCCCATACCCGGCCCGACCATCAATGGAAAGCACTTCTTTGGCGACGTGGGATTGCCTGGGCCAGACGCGGGAAAGGGCGGAAAGTTTCTACTTCTACCGCCCGGCTATGACGGAAAAGTCCCGGAGGAGCACTACGTATATCGATCCGAAACATACAATGTTTTCATTTTCCTCCGATCGTTCTATCAAGACCCGAAGAATCTAACCCCGGCCGTTGCACTCATTGAAAACGCAAAAATCTACCCGCTGAACGGCAAGGAGCGCGCCAAACCGATGGAATTTCCCGACGCATCCGGCGTGCCTGTCAACATGCTGCCAGTTAGTGATGGCAGCGTTTTCGGCCAGATCAAGCAACTTGTGGATAGCGAGGAAAGGAACCTTGCCGACTCCGACTCTCTCGGTGCGCTGGCATCAATTGGCATCATCAGGGGTAAGCCGTTTCAGCCCGACGGACATGCGAGAGAAATACTCGATCGGGCTGCGACGACCGGATACAAGATGAGTCGCGTTATTGGTTTTGAAGAGACCGTGAGCGGTCGTGACTTTCACGTATACCCCGACCGTCGCTGGGTCAACCCTCTGGCCGACGCGACGCCGGAGAATCTGGCAGCGGGCTTTGATGCGGGCTGGCGAAGACTTGCCGACGGGTATCTAGACCTTGACACGCGCATCTGGTTCTTCACCGACTACTACTCAATCAGCCCGGGAATGATTTCACAAACTCCTGGCCAGGGTGCCAAGTACATGATCGGCTTTACCGACAGTACGGGTGTGCCATTGTCGGGCAGCAGCAACTATCGTTTGAATTTGCCAGCCAATATTCCAGCCGCCAACTTTTGGTCGCTGACTCTGTACGAAGCTGAAAATGCGTCTGGACTGGCGAATGGCCAGCCATTCCCATCGCTTGGTTCCCGCGATAAGCCGATGCAAAATGCCGACGGAAGTACCGACCTCTATCTCGCGCCGAAAGCACCTACCGGTAAAGAACAGAACTGGCTCGCCACCATGCCAGGAAGAGGCTACTTCACAATTCTTCGTCTATACGGACCGACCGAGTCAGCGATCAACAAGAGTTGGAAGCCGGGTGATATTGAAAAAGTACAGTGAACGATTTGAATCTCGATAAGGAGAAAAATTATGAGCGCAGTCCCGGCCACGCCCATTAATCGCCGCGAAGCACAAGTCCCCGTTCTCAAGTCTGCAAACGACATTCCTTCGACACCAGCACGGACAGTAATGACCAAAGAGTATGTCGCGACAGTCGGTCGCTTGGCCTACGTGTGGGGTTGGCCATTGATTAATCAGTTGCATCGACGTGCTTCGTTCGCAAAGGCTCCGGAGCCCGGGCGACTCGGTGACGTTCTGCCTGTCGCTCCTGTCGGTCACCTGAGTATGCTTTCCGACTACATCAAGCCGCAGCAAAGCTTTGTGACCTGCCCAAACCAAGACACCGTCTATGGTGCTGGCTTCTTTGAATTGGACAAGCAACCTGTCGTAGTGCAAGTCCCCGACTTTGGGGATCGCTTTTTTACCTACCAGATCGTGGACCATCGAACCGATTCCTTCGCGTCTATCGGCAAGCAGTACGGAACCAAACCCGGCTTCTACCTCCTGGTTGGGCCAAACTGGAAAGGCGATATCCCAAAGGGCATCAGCGAGGTCTGCAGGTCGCAAACAGATCTTGCCGCCGTGTTTCCACGAGCATTCCAGGACGATGCGCCAGAGGATAAGGTTGCCATTCAGTCAGTCCTCAATCAGATCAGCGTCTATCCCCTGAGCGAATACGACGGAAAAATGAAAGTCAGGGACTGGAAGAAAACTCCATCGTTCCCCGCTCCAGCAGGCACTGGCAAAGGAGAAACGAAATGGGTCACGCCGGAAACATTCTTTGACGAATTGCCGACTGTGTTGCAAGTTGTGCCGCCCCTTCCCGGGGAAGAATCTCTCTATGGAATGATCAGGTCCGTTCTCGACGCAGCCGCCACGAATGTAAAGATTAAGGAAATCTTGAAGCAAACGGCAGTCGCAGCGGAAGAAGCGCTGATCGCTCCATTGTTCGACTTCCACCACAATGGCAGGCCGGTTGGTAACGGCTGGACCTCTCCTCCGAACGGTGCCCGCTGGGGCACGGACTACCTGTCGCGTGCCGCAACTGCAAAATCGAATATGTTCGACAATGCTCCCGAGGAGACGCGCTACATTTACACAGATTACGATTCTAAGGGAGATCGGCTCAACGGAGGCAGCAGTTACACGGTGACATTCTCAAAAGGTGGCTTACCGCCTGTCAACGGTTTCTGGTCTCTCACCCTGTACAACAAAGCCCACCTGTTCGAGACGAATCCCTTGAATCGGTACTCCCTCGGCACAAAGAGCAAGTCGCTGAAATACAACTCAGGTGGATCATTGACTCTCTATTTTCAGAATGCTTCTCCCGGTTCGGATAAGGAATCAAACTGGGTGCCTGCACCGAAGGATGAGTTTTCCCTATACATCCGTTGCTATTGGCCTAAGGCTGAAATCCTTGAAGAACGTTGGACGCCTCCACCAGTGAATAAGGCAAGCTAAGGGTAGGGATCAGACGCCAAGTGCTCTGAATGTTAGCCTTGCAACATTTTGTAGTTGCTGTTAACGGGCGATTTCACCAACTACTCGGAAAACGGGAGTCCAGCAGAGTAGTTGGTGAAATCGCGATGTTACGCCAACTATCTCTCCGCCCTCACCGGACACGCTTGAGCAAAGATAGAGACCCGGACAGCTCGAGCGACGCTAAAAAAAGAATCAGGGCTTCAATGTGATCGGAGAGGTCAAGCTGAAACTCAAGGCGGATTCTGCGGGAATCTCGATCTGCTTGTTTCCTGTGACGGTACCGCCCACGAAGCCAGCGCCTGCACCCACAGCCGCACCGATTGCGGCTCCTTTGCCGCCCCCTGCCAAGCCTCCGATGAGTGCGCCGCCGGCGGCTCCGCCTCCAGTAGTTGCGGCGGTCCGCTTTCCTTTGCCTTTTTCAGTTTGACCCAGAACTTCAGTTTGGATCGGATAGGAGTGGCCCTGGATCGTTAACTCGGTGACGGCAAGATTCAATACGCCCTCGCCCTTCACTTTGCCTTTGGCTTTGGCATCCACGACTTTTCCTCGCGCTGTGGACGATGTGGGAATGGCTACTTTTCCACCAACCGAGACCGAGGACGCAACGACTGCCGAAAAGCTGTCGCCGGCGTGACTGGTCTTGGAGCCCAAGGCCTCTCCGACCTTCACTGTGATTACGGTTCCAGCAGGCACGACAATCGGATTGGGCAACGGCGGGGTCACTGGATTCGGCTCAGCAACCGGAGCAGGTGTCGTGGCTACTCCTCATTCGTTTGGCGGCTGGGGATTTGTCTCTGTTGCCTGGCTGGCATTTTGATCGCTGTTGGACTCAGTTTTTTTCCGCACCCGGTACTGATGAATGCCACTGTCATCGTCAGAACGATTAATGCCTCGCGCATAGGGTCTCCTTGGAAATTCACGTTAATCCAGTTCTTACATTTCCAGCCGACATCACCTTTGTTGCCTGTCAGTAGTTACAGGCAGCTTTGCTTCTGTTTGATTTGCCAGTGGCGAAGCATTCGCCCGGCTCAATACATTCCCTTTTCAGGCCCTAGCGTCCGAGGCAACCGTAAGAAGGGCTCAGTCCGTTACCAGCATCGAGCAACATGTCGAGATCACGCTTGGCTCTCGATTCAAAACAGTTGCACTTTTTTTAAAGCAGGGAGCGACACCGCGACAGCAAGAGCGCGCAAATTGGCTTTGAACGCTGGCAATCACATTACCGGAAAACAGGGGGACGACAGTCGACTGGTTCAACGTCAGCGCGTCCACAACCACGGCATTCTTTTCCAGTGCAAGCCGCGAACTGCAAATTAAGAATTAACTCAAAGGAGGAGCAAAACATGGCAACCCAAAAACCGAATATCGTGGTCATCTGGGGCGACGACATTGGCCAGACCAATATCAGCGCTTACTCGGATGGACTGATGGGCTATAAGACGCCCAACATCGACCGCCTTGCCGATGAAGGCATGAGGTTCACCGACTCCTACGCCGAGCAGAGCTGTACGGCGGGGCGCTCCTCGTTCATCACCGGGCAATGCGGTTTCCGCACGGGCAACACCAAGGTCGGCATGCCCGGCGCTGCGCAGGGACTTCAGGCCCGCGACGTGACCATTGCCCAGTTGCTCAAGGGTCAAGGCTATGCCACCGCCCAGTTCGGCAAGAACCACCTCGGCGACCGCAATGAACATTTGCCCACCAACCACGGATTCGACGAGTTCTACGGGGCGCTCTACCACTTGAATGCCTCCGAGGAGCCCGAACTACCCGACTACCCGAATCCGAAGGACTATCCGAATTTCTTCGCGAACTATGGACCGCGCGGCGTGCTGGACTGCAAGGCCACCGACAAGGACGATCCGACGGTGGATCCGCGCTTCGGCAAGGTCGGCAAACAGACCATCAAGGACACCGGCCCGCTGACCAAGAAGCGGATGGAGACCTGTGACGACGATTTCGCCGAGCGTTCGGTGGACTTCCTGAAGCGGCAGAAGGCCGCCGGCAAGCCTGTCTTCCTTTGGGTGAACTTCACCCACATGCACCTGCGCACGCATACTAAGCCCGAGAGCATCGGGCAGTCTGGCCGCTGGCAGAGCCCCTACCACGACACCATGATCGACCACGACAAGAACGTCGGCACGGTGCTCAAGGCCCTGGATGATCTCGGCATGACGGACGACACCATCGTCATGTATTCCACCGACAACGGCCCGCACATGAACACCTGGCCGGACGGCGCCATGACGCCCTTCCGCAACGAGAAGAACTCGAACTGGGAAGGAGCCTTTCGCGTGCCCTGCATGATCAGATGGCCCGGCCAGATCAAGCCTGGAACGGTCTCTAACGAGATCGTGTCGCACTTGGACTGGGCGCCGACTTTCCTGGCGGCAGCAGGCGTTCCCGACGTAAAGGAGCAGCTCCTCAAGGGCATGAAGGTTGGCGACACAACCTTCAAGGTCCATCTCGACGGCTACAACCTAGTGCCGCTCCTGACCGGCCAGACGAAGGAGAGCCCGCGAAAGGAGTTCTTCTACTTCAATGACGACTCCGAACTCGTCGGCCTGCGCTACGACAACTGGAAGTTTGTTTTTGAGGAGCAGCGCGTCACGGGAACGTTGCGCATTTGGGCTGAGCCGTTCGTTACGCTGCGGTTTCCGAAGCTCTTCAATTTGCGAACTGATCCGTACGAACGGGCGGACATCACGTCGAACACGTACTACGACTGGTGGTTCGACCATGCCTACATTTGTGTCCCGGCGCAGCATATCGTCGGCGAGTTCCTAGCCACGTTCAAGGAGTTTCCGCCGAGCCAGGAGGCCGGCAGCTTCAGCTTGAACCGGGTGATGGAAAAGCTGGCGGGGGGTGCAGCAGGCGGCAGCCGGTAACGCATAACGAGCCTGTATCAAGGTCCGTTGGGACCGGCAGCTCGCATTGGGCTGCCGGTCTCGACGGCATGCTTCTTACTTAAGCAGTCAGGTCGATATCTTGCATGTTATGGGAGTGAAACAAATTTGCGTGGCTCTGAATAAATGCTGATCGAACCTAAGTGGCGATGAACAAAGAAACAGCAATTCGAGTCTTATTTGTGGCAATGTTGGCGTTGTCTGCCTGTGTTTCTTCGGCACCAGCTCAAGAAGCGACCGAGCATAGGACGGAACAACAAGGAACGGAAGCAGAGCGCTCGAAAACCGAAGAGTCGAAGTTGCCCGAAGTTGAATTTGTAGGATCTACCTCATTCCGTTCAGCTGCTCTGGTCCAAAGCCTTTGGAGCCATCTTAGTTTCGAGGGTCACTACTTTGGTGGGGATGAAAACAATGTCGGTTACACAGCAGGCAGCTGGACATTCCACGGCGAACATTGGAAGATTGCGCCGGGTTTCGGCGTGTCGTTCGGCGATAACAAGTTTCGAACGATGCCCGCATTCAGCATTCGCTGGGGATACGAACGCGGCTGGTTCATATCCGAGGGATTGTTTGTCCAAGGATTGCTTCACACCAATTTCCTTCCTGAAGGCACAGAGCCCGAACCGGGTCATTCTGCCGAAGAGTCCGTGGTGCCGTCGATTGCCGACGGCAACCATCTAAGCGCTCGCTGGAAACGCCTCACGGTCGGCGGCATGTGGGAGCACATGCAGTTTCGCGAAGGAAAAGAGTGGAAGGGAGGAGTGCGCGTGGCTTACCAAGTTCTGCCGCACTTGTCCTTCACATTTTTCGCCATGGGGCCGGGCAGCGAAATTCGGGGCGGCATCCTGTTTCAACCGAAGGAAGAATAACCGCGGATGCCGGATGCATCGCGGCCGGAGGAAGACTTGTCGCGATGTTACGATGAAATCTTGAGAAGGCACCCCAAAAGCTGAATTTTGAAGTGGCAAAACATGACAGTAAGGGCTTTTTTGGGCGATTTTCCTTGCCCTTGGTGCGAAGCGATATGGGGGCGCTTAGCCCGAGCCATTCGTCGACGCGCCACTTTCTAGTGAACCTTCCGCCGCTTCGCCGCTGCGCTCGCCCTCCTGCTAGGATTACGCAGGCTTAAATGACTAAACATCTCAAAGAGAACGATCGCCTGCGCAAGCTGGTGGAATCTTTCCCAAACGTCACCGTCACTGTCCTCGGAGATCTTGTCGCTGATGAATTCGTCTTCGGCGAAATTTCGCGCGTCTCGCGCGAAGCTCCCGTTCTCATTCTCAAGCACCGCGAGCGCAAACTCGTTCCCGGAGGTGGGGCCAACGCGGTCTGTAACCTCGCTGACCTTGGCGTCAACGTGCTTCCCGTCGGCGCTGTCGGCGATGACGAAGCCGGACGATTGCTTATCAAGACCTTTCGCCAGAAACACATTCCGGTCAGCGGCGTGCTGAAGGATCGCACCTACACAACGGTAACGAAAACACGCATCCTTGCAGGCATGACTCACAATGCGCGCCAGCAGGTCGTGCGCGTCGATCGCGAACCTGAGGCCGAACCCAACCGTCATCTGACTCGCGAACTCATTCTCGCCGCGCGCGAGTACGTTCGCGCGTCCGATGCGCTGCTCGTTTCCGATTACGGTTACGGTTCTGCAACTCCAGTAATTCTTAACGCGCTGCGCGACAAAGGACGTCTCACCCGAATTCCAGTAACCCTCGACTCGCGCTATCGCATGCTTCAGTTCGATGGTGCAACCGCGGCAACGCCCAACGAACCAGAAGTCGAAGCAATCCTCGGAATTCGCATCGGTCACAACTGGGACAAGTTAGTCGCTGCCGGCGACACATTAATGACTCGCATGAAATTGCAATCTCTGCTGATCACGCGTGGCAAAGATGGCATGGTTGCATTTTCCCGCCGTCATCGTCCCGTCGACATCCCGATCGTCGGTTCCGACGAAGTTGCTGACGTTACCGGCGCGGGCGATACTGTGATCGCAACCTTCACCGCTGCACTCGCGGCGGGCGCGACCACCGAAGAGGCCGCGCAACTTGCAAATTACGCGGGCGGAATCGTAGTGATGAAGCGTGGAACAGCAACCGTAAGTCAGGACGAACTACTCAGCGCACTCGACAAAACTGCTCCTGCGACGAGACCTCATTGAGCACCGCTGCGAAAATTCTTACGCGTGAAGAACTGCGCGCTCGCGCCGCCGCATGGAAGCGCGCAGGCGAACGAATCACGCTGGCTAACGGCTGCTTTGATCTTCTGCATGTCGGTCATGTCCGGTATCTGCAAGCTGCGAAAGAACTGGGCGGAAAGCTCGTGGTTGCAGTAAACTCCGACTCCTCTGTGCGAACACTCAAAGGTGAATTGCGTCCGATCATGCCCGAGCACGAGCGCGCCGAAATCCTCGCCGCTCTGGCATCTGTCGATGCAGTCGTAATTTTTTCCGAGCCAGATGTTCGCGCTCTCATCCGCGAGATTCAGCCAGACATTCAGGCCAAAGGAACCGATTACACAGCCGAGTCTGTTCCAGAGCGCGACGCGGTGACAAGTTATGGTGGACGAGTCGCAATCGTCGGTGATCCGAAAGACCATTCCGCAACTGAGATCATCCGATCGCATCTCACCCCTCGGAAGTCATGAGCAGCTTGATGGTCTCTCTCCCAACTGGCCGTGAGTCGACTCCTGCGATTGAGCGCTTGCTGATTGTTCGTCTCAGCGCGATGGGAGACATCATCCACGCGCTTCCCGCAGTGACCGCGTTGCGCAATGCTTTCCCAAGCGCGTCGATCGGATGGCTTATCGAGGAGCGATGGGCGGAACTTCTGTGTGCTCTTCGCACGCCGCGTTCCGGTCCCCGATCTCCGGAACGTCCTTTGGTTGATCGCGTTCACACCGTCGACACGAAGACCTGGCGTTCTGCTCCGTTTGCGCAGAGAACGCTTGGTTCCATCGCCGTTGGACTCAGCCAACTTCGCGCTCCTCACTACGAAGTCGCAGTGGATCTGCAAGGAGCAGTTCGCAGCGCGCTGATGACTCGCTGGTCGAATGCCGCGACGATCTATGGCGAAACGCAACCTCGCGAGAATGCGGCGAGCATCTGGTATACGCGACAAGTCATGGCAAGCGGAACGCATGTCATCGAACAGAACATGTCGGTTGCGGAAGCGATCGTTCGTCATCGTCTCGAAATTCCCAACGTTGAATTTCCGCGCGATCCGTCTGCTGAAGAGAGGATCGATAAAATTGTGAAGGATGTGAGCGCGTTCGCGATCCTTAATCCAGGGGCCGGATGGGGCGCGAAGCAATGGCCAGCCGAGCGCTACGGAGAAGTCGCGCGCGAGCTGGGCAAACTCGGATTCAAATCGCTCGTCAACTTTGGCCCCGGCGAAGAAGACCTTGCCCGCGCGGTGGAGTCTTCGAGCGACCGATGCGCACAGGCGGTTTCGTGTTCCATTGCCGAACTCATCTCACTTACTCGGCGCTCGCAACTTTTCATTGGCGGAGACACCGGCCCCATGCACCTCGCGGCCGCGTTGCGGGTTCCCGTTGTCGGAATCTTTGGCCCGACCAATCCTGCGCGCAACGGACCATTTCGAACCGCCAGCGTCATCCTTCGTTCTCCGGACAGCGTGACCAGTCATCGCCGCCGCTCCGAGCCTGACGAAGGACTTCTGGCCATTCAACCTGTCGAGGTCGTCTCCGCAGCCCGCGAGCTTCTGGAGTCGCATGACTGACTCCGCGACTAATCCCGTTCCTGCGCCACCAACCGGATGGGCCCGCATAGCGCGCCGCATTCGCGTTCCGCTCGGATTCCTGTTCGCCATCTTCTACTTCTACGTCGCGCACCCGACGTGGGCCTCGATCGCCGCGGGCCTGGCGCTCGCCGCTCCCGGAGTGCTCATTCGCGCCGCGGCTTCCGGGCACATCCACAAGAACGAGCAGCTCACCACCAGCGGTCCGTACGCGTACACACGCAATCCGCTTTATCTCGGATCGTTCATCATCGCGCTCGGATTCGCCGTCGCCTCGCGCAGCCTGTGGATTGCCGCCGTGATGGTCGTCATGCTGCTTGCCATCTATCTTCCTGTCATCCTCTCCGAGGAAGACTTCCTTCGCCAGCGCTTTAACGAATTCGAGGATTACGCTCGCAACGTCCCTCGTCTTTTTCCCAAGCTGCGCGGCGGACGCCACAACGTCGCCTTCTCCTGGAACCTTTATCTAAAGCATCGCGAGTACAACGCCCTTCTTGGAACTCTCGGCATGATGGCCGCGCTCGCCGTCAAGCTCCTGTTTGCCGATCGCTACTAGCGGCTGGACTTCTCCCTTCCCTTTGCCCTACGATGTTGCTCTTCCCGGGATCTCTTGCTCGCCGGAGTGTTATGTTTGCTGAGAAGTGGTCGCGCGTCTCTCTCGTCCTCGTTTTCCTTGCGGCTCTCACGCGGTGCTCGACCGATCGCCAGCTCAACTCCATCGACGTCATCCCATTCAACCAGTCGCTGACCGCCGCTGGACAAACCGTCCAGTACAAAGCCGTGGGCCATTTCAACCGCAGTCCCGTCACCGAGGACATCACGGCCAAAGTCGCTTGGACCTCGAGCAGTCCATTCGTCGCCGCGATCGACGCCAACGGCCTCGCGACTGGCGGAGGCAACGGCACGACGACCATCCTCGCCAGCTCCACCGACGGACCACATCACTCCGACGTCACCGGCGAAGCGACACTTACCGTGGGCGCAACGTTACCGCTCTCAGTCAGCACCGCAGGAGGAGGCACTGGCACAATCACCAGCACTCCGCCCGGCATCACCTGTCCGTCCACGTGCGGAGCGCTTTTCGCTCCCGGCACGAGTGTGAACCTGATCGCCACGCCCGACGCTGGCTCGTCCTTCAGTAGCTGGACCGGATGCGACACGACCTCCACGAATATCTGCACCGTCAACATGAATGATGCCCGCATCGTCACGGTGACATTCAACAGCCCGTAGGGCCGCGTAGAGATGCTCCTCTGTTCATGATGGTCTTGTTCCGGCTGGCAGGATTTCTGCCAGCCATTCGGTTTCGTTCAATTCCTGATTCGCTTCTTCGTTCGGTTCTTCGCCATTCTGCTCGTCTTCTTGAGTGGCCTTGGTGTCGCCTTCCTGTTCGTCGTCGTACTCTTCGCATTCTTCGTCGTCCGGGCCAAACATGAGTTCGTCTAGCGGATCTTCGTTGAGCGGGGTATCGCGAGTCATTGCCTTACTGATGACCACTGCGGAGGAGCGGGGCTGAAATGCAACGCGGCCGATGTTGGAGGCCGCGGTCTGGAGGGCGTAAAGCATGAGTCCAGCGCGTTTGTTGTCGATGCATTGGGTAAGGATGAGTTCGGTGACGCGCATGAGAGCGATCTGGATGGACTCGGCATCTTCGAGCAGCGGGATGGTGTAGGGCGAACTGTTGCGGTGTTCCCCCATGGTGAAAGCGGGAAGAGCTGAAATGTGAAGATGGAAATAGCAGAGGCGACGTCCGCGCATGGCAGGGGAGCCGCATTGGGTGCCGTTGATCTTGATGTGCTGACAGCGTGCGATCCGTTTCATAGGTGACTGCTTTCTCAGTTCTCGGTTCTCAGATCTTAGAGAGTCCTCTGGGCCGGTGGCTGCGTGATTAGGCTGGCGCCTTCGGCGCCCTCTCAAGTGTTCGTTTTTGATTGGTTTGGGTATGGTCCTCGTATCCGGAGTGGCAAGGGTGCGCCAAGGGTGCGGGGCGCGATCGGGGCTGCGGACGGGTCCGCACCTGCATTTGCGGGATGGGGTATACCCCCCTCCCCCCTCGATCTTTGGGAATCATTGGTTTGCAGAGAAATTCCTACAAGATCTTTGATTCCACATGACTTACAAGGAAAATATTCCGGAATAAGGACTTAGTAAGTGACGATCCCCTTTGCATGAAAACAGGCGAACCCGTCGAGCACGCAGACTGGTGCCTGTCCCTGACCTGGAGCCAGGGTTACACAAATTGGGTTTGGGTGTAAGTGATGACGGGCACAGTTGTTTGTGACGGCGTGAACATTGGAGAAGCGGCTTTCAGCTATCGGCTATCAGTTCTCGGTTCTCAGTGGTCGGCGCCTGCGATCATTGGCGATGGGTGGCCCGTCCTCGTCACTCCGTTCTTTGGAGGGACAGGGCGGGGATGTTCGCCGTGTCACTGAAAGCATCTTGCAATTTCCTTACACTTCCTTGGCATGCCTTGGGGTCTTCGACGCGTTCAGGAGGCGCGATGTCAGCACTTCCTCACGTTCAGTTGTTACCAGCGAGAGCCACGTCTCAACACCCCGGAAGCGCGGTCTTTCTTTGAACAGACCCTGGAACGAGTTCGTAGGTGGTACGGATTCTATGTGACCGGGTATGTCGTCATGCCCGAACACGTGCATTTACTGATGACCGAACCCGAGCGCGGACGCTTGTCGACTGCCTTACAGATGCTGAAACAGATTGTGGCTCACGAACTTAGTCCAGGACAACAGTTCTGGCAGCCACGATACTTCGACTTCAATGTGTGGAGTGAAAGGAAGCGCGTGGAGAAGTTGCGGTACTTGCATCGGAATCCCGTGAAGCGCGGCCTGGTACCGCTACCGGAAGATTGGGAGTGGAGCAGCTTCCGACACTATTTGACTGGAGTGGAGGGTGTGGTGGAGATCGAGTCCCGATGGACTGCGAAGAGGCGGGAACGCTTGGGGATTTTCGTTACATTCGGGGAGAAGAGATGAAGATCAAAATCCCCGCCCTGTTCCTCCAAAGAACGGAGGGACCAGGACGGGGCACCCGCTGGTTAGCCGAAAGAGTGTTCCACCTTCCAAATCAGATTCGAGGCTGGTCCAGCCCCCAGCTTTCGACACTATTTGACTGGGGTGGAAGATGTAGTGGCGATCGAGTCCCGGCGGACTGCGAGGAGACGAGATTTTCGTGACATTCGGGGAGAAGAGATGAAGATCAAAATCCCCGCCCTGTCCCTCCAAAGAACGGAGGGACCAGGACGGGGCACCCGCTGGTTAGCCGAAAGTGTGTTCCAGCTTCCAAATTAGATTCGAGGGTGGTCCAGCCCCCCAGCTTTCGACACTATTTGATTGCAGTGGAGGGTGTGGTTGAGATCGATCCCGGTGGACTGCGGGGAGACGGGAACGGTTGGGGATTTTCGTGACATTCGGGGAGGAGAGATGAAAGTGAACATCCCCGCCCTGTCCCTCCAAAGAACGGAGGGACCAGGACGGGGCACCCGCTGTAGTTGTAGTCGAAAGTGTGTTCCAGCTTCCAAATCAGATTCGAGGGTGGGCGCGTCCTTTTTCTTCGCATGCTTTGCGGGAAGCGAGGGCCAGCCCCGCTCAAACTACGGTGAGAACCTGCGACGCCGAGCACCTTTGCGAGTAATATGATCGGCCGAGGGTGGTTCGAGCTGGATGCTTAGGAATTACTACATCAACAAAGAGTGGATCGTGTCACTTAGAGCGCGAAGTCTCTATCGCCTTACTGCGACCCTTTCGGTCGCGCTTTTCTTCATGTTGATTGCTGTGCGCATGGTTGGGGAAATTCCTGAGCATCTTGTTCCTGTGGTGAGAGCGCTTCTTCTTGTCGGTGTGGTGGGCGCGGCAACGACAATGGTTGCCATGGAATACTTCCTGTTTGGATTCGATCAATCTTCCGGATTGAAGAAACTGTTCTGGTTCGGCGTGTTACTGTTCCCACCTCTCGGGCCCGCCTTCTACTGTTTTGTTGTCTACTCGCGATCGAATGGGTTCGCGCCACGAGCCTCGAGCGCCCTTGGTAACGACTAAGCACTAGCAACGACAGCGTACTAATGCCGCGTTGTCCTTCTAAAGAACGGAGGGCTGAGACGGGGCACCCGCTGGTTAGCCGAAAGTGTGTTCCAGCTTCCAAATCAGATTCGAGGGTGGGTTAGCCCCCCAGCTTTCGACACTATTTGATTGGAGTGGAGGGTGTGGTTGAGATCGATCCCGGTGGACTGCGGGGAGACGGGAACGGTTGGGGATTTTCGTTACATTCGGGGAGAAGAGATGAAGGTCAAAATCCCCGCCCTGTCCCTCCAAAGAACGGAGGGACCAGGACGGGGCACCCGCTGGTTAGCCGAAGATGTGTTCCAGCCCAAATCGCACCCGCTAGGCAGCAGACGTCGAGAGTAGCAGGCCCTCACTTACTGCAGACGGTAACGCTCGTTCATCAGACGTTGCAGGCGGGGTTTGTAGATGAGGTCGTAGGCTAGTTCTTTGTCGGGGAACATGGCCAGGGCGGCGCGTTTGGCGTTGGCGGCCATCTCGGAGGCTTCTTCGACGGTGAGGTCGGGGTCTTGTCCGATGACGGACATGACCATGCTCATCATCATCTGGAGGCGGCGGATTTTGCGGCTTTCTTCTTCGTGTTCGTTCGGACGAGTGCTTTCCTGATCTGCCCAGCTTTGAGTCCCCATGCGAGCCCTTTCCACCCACGGCGTCGGCAGGCCGTCGTTGAAGATTAGATGACGGACGCGCGGCGGCGGTCTCCCCCGTTGCGAGCATTCTGGTACTGGCGGGGACGCGATGCAACTGGCGTTAGGGCTTGGCCGGGGGTCACCGAGGTGCCGACTGTGGTTCCAACGAGTTACAATCGGGAAGGCCGCGGGCGGGGGCGCCCGCGCTACACACTGCCGCGGGCGGAAGCGTCCGCGCCACACACTGCCGCGGACGAGAGCGTCCGCGCCACACACTGCTGGAGGGTCTTCATGCCTGAGAATGCTGCGAGGGTGCCTCGTCCTGATCCGGACGAGAAGCTGGTGAAGGTGTTTGACTCGGAGCAGGAGTCGGAAGTGCTGGTCGTCAAAGGCTTGCTGGATTCGGTGGGCATCGAGTCAGACATGACGTCGGTGGAAGCGGTGCAAGACCTGTTCCCGGGAGTTGGCGGGACGGTGTTGCTGGTGCGCGAGGAAGACGCGGCGCTGGCCAAGCAGACGATCGAGGAGTCTCGGAACGCGGTGGTCGATGACGAGACGGCAGAGATCAGCGGAGAGCCGGGAGCGAAGGCGTGACGGTGTGTCCGTCGAGGTAGAAGGTGACGGCACCCATGAGGTCGGTGCGGTAGGTGGCGGCGTGGGCTTGCTGGAGACGGGAGAGGACTTCGGGGCGAGGGTGGCCGTATCCGTTGCGGAACCCGACCGAGATTACGGCATAGCGCGGGTGGACGGCGGCGAGGAAGTTAGGGGAAGTCGAAGTGCGGCTGCCGTGATGCGCAACTTTTAGAAGCGTCGACTCGGGATGTTCGAGGGCGATGCGGTCTTCAATCGGACGCTCGGCGTCTCCGGTGAGCAAGACAGAAGTTTCCTGAAAAGCAATTTTCATCACAAGTGAGTCGTCGTTGGAGCGGCGGGGTTGCGCGTCCGTGTCGCGCTGGGGCGCGAGGATGCCGACGTGTGTTTGGGAGCCGAATAGGAAGTCGTCCCCGGAGCGGCGCATGATGATAGCGACGTGAAACTCGCGAGCCTTGTCGAGCAACTGGTTCAGTTCGGCGCTTTGAGTGTCGACGCCGAGCCAGAGTTCCTTAGGGCGGAAGTTGGCAATGATGGCGGACATTCCACCCATGTGGTCGGCGTGCGGGTGCGTGATGGCGACGGCGTCGAGACGGTGAATGCGACGCGACCAGAGATAAGAAGAGACAACCTGTTCGCCGATGTCGAAGTCGGAATGCATCCAGTGAGGGAGGCCTCCGGAGTCGACGAGCAGAGTGTGGCCGTCGGGAGAGACGATGAGGAGTGAGTCGCCTTGTCCGACGTCGATAGCGGTGACTTCGAGAACGTTGGGATGAAGGTCGGGCTTAGGGGGAATGGCAGTGATCGTAAGGGCGGTGAGAGCAAGAGGGAGCAGTCCTGCGAGGGCGTAGAGCTTGCGTTGACGAGCTGCAATCGCGGCGAGGAGCAGGGCGGCAATGCCGGCAATGATTAGGGGAGCTGAGGGAGTTGGAACACGGATGTCCGCTAAGCGAGCGCTGCCGAGAAGTGAGACGGTGCTGGTGATTCCGCGAAGGGCCAGGCTAGCGACCGAGGCGAGTGGGGTTGCGATGTGGACGGAGATGTAGCTGAGCGCGACGGCGGCGACCGCGAAGGGCATGAGGACCGCGGTGAGTGGAACGGCGGCGAGGTTAGAGGGAAGTCCCATGGTGGTGGCGCGATGGAAGTAGAAAGCCATGGGGAGGGCGAGTCCGGCTTGCATCAGTGCGGAGATAAACAGCAGTTCGAATGTGGCGAGTGCGGCACGGCCCGTGAGGGTGAATGCGGGGAGGGCGAAGCGTCCGGCGGGAAGATGTGTGAGACGAGATGCGAGGAGGCGCAGATCGAGCCGGAGTTGCGTGACGCGGGGAGGAAGTTTGGAGTCGTAGGAGATCGCGTCGAGGGAGCGGAGTCCGCGGAGATAGGGTTGCGACGTGCGCTCGAGAATGGGAACACCGATGGCGGCGATGATCAGGACGGAGAGGAAGGTGAGTTGGAAACCCGGGTTGAAGAGGGCGCGAGGATCGATGAGGAGAAGTCCGAGAGCGGCGATGCCGATGGCGTTGAGCATGCTGCGCTCGCGATAAAAAAAACGGGCGGCCAAATAGAGGGCGAGCATCAGGGTGGCGCGCCAGATGGGAGAGCCGGCGTCGGTAAGGAACGCGTAAGCGATGGCTACGAGCATCGCGACGCCGCTGATTGCGGGCTCGCGAAGCGAGGTACGACGCAGGAGCCAGAAGACTACGACCACGAGGATGCCGAGGTTCATTCCGGAAACGACGAGGATGTGATAGGTGCCGGAGCGTTGAAAGTCGATGCGAGTATCGTGGTCGATGAAGGCGTCTTCGCCGATGACCATAGCGTCGATGAGGGCGGCCTGCTGAGGTGTCCAGAGGCGGTGAACGTGTGCGATCACGCTCGCGTGAACACGAGTGCGAAGACGTTCGAGCCGGGTGCCTGAGAAGCCGGGAAGAATTTCTACGGAGTCAGTGCTGGACGAAGCCAGAGCGGAAATACCCTTGGAGTGGAGATAGGCTTCGTAGTCGAAGGCGCCCGGGTTGCGAAAATTTCTGGGAGCGTGAAGCTTGGCGGTGAAGTGAATTCGACTGCCGTAGGCGAATGTGGGCGCGTTTTGTGGTGGCGCGGTGAGTGTCTGTTTCTGGTAGAGGGTCAAACGAAGTTTGGCATGGATCGGTTCGGTCGCGTCTTCGGATGCGACTTGCTCGGTTTCTACGTCCAAGGTTCGGCGCGTGAAATTCGGATCGGCATTCGGTTGTTCGTTCGTGATGTGAGCTGTGATATCGACCTCTTCGCCGGTGGCGTAGCGAAGGATGGGGGGATCCGCGTGATCGGGTGGACGAATCTGAATGTTGAGTGCGCCGAGGAATATGAGGGCGACAAGGGCGAGGACGCGGGGAATCCAAATGCGCGTGCGAGTCAGGTAGAGGGCAGCGGAAATGAGTGCGATGAGACCGAGCATCCACCATGTGGGTGGTCTCCAGAGGCGAGTCCCGAGGGCGATTCCAGAGGCGAACGCGACGAGAGCATGGAGCATTGGAGAGCGAGGGTGGCGGATGCGCTCGAAGGATGCGGGGGTGAGGAGTGGGGGCACGGGTTTTGCTGTGGGGCTCGGCTAAAGGCGGTGTGCGGTTGTGTTCATCGGTAGGCGCGGGCGGCTTCGCGAATCTGCTATCGGGCGGCGAAGGCTAAGAGCGGATTTCTCCCTTCGGTCGGAATGACAAGTCGTTTGAGGAAAGACAATGCTTACTCTACGTGTCGCGATCAGAGAACGAGGTGCAGGACGGACTCCAAGTGATAGGTCTGCGGGAAGAGATCGATCAAGTGGGCCTGTTCGAGTTTGTATCCGGCAGCGAGAAGTGAGACTAGGTCGCGGGCCAGGGTGGCGGGGTCGCACGAGACGTAGGTGATTCGCCGAGGCTTCCATTGCGCAAGAAGTCGCGCGGCCTTGTCGCGTAATCCGCTACGGGGTGGATCAACGACTACGAGGTCGGGCGCCGGTTTCCGTTTCCGTGAAGCTCGCTCCAGGAATGTTTCCGTGGTTGCGCGGACGGCCTTCACATTCTCAGGAGAATTGTAGGCAAGGTCGGCGTAGGAAATCGGTGATGACTCAACCGCCTGAATGTGACGGAATGAACTGGCGAGCGGCAGAGAGAAGAGGCCGGCTCCGGCGTAGACGTCGACGGCGGTGTCGCCTGATCGATCGTGTGTAACGAGGTCGACAAGACGATCGATCAAGTGGCGGTTGACCTGGAAAAAAGCGCCGGCTGTTACTCGATAAGTTGCGCGGGCAGTTTTGTACGACAGTTCTTGCGCGCCGGCGGTGGCCAGCGGACGCGGGGCCTGATCGGGGTCGTCGTCCTTCTGGTGGGCGCTGTGCGGGCGCTGGACGAAAGCGGCGATGCCGATGATGTTGGGAAGCGCTGTCCTGAAAAGCTCTGACCAGTGTTGGACATCTTTGGAAACCGCGTCGGGCGCGCAAGTCAATTCCGCGAGCAGGTTCTGGTCTTCAGCATCAGCGAAGAATTCGATTTCCTTGACGCCGGCAGGGGGTGGAGTGGTGCGGCCAAATTCGTGGAGTTTTTGCAGTGCGTCATTGATGCGCGGCGAGTTGATGGGGCACTGATCGATCGGCAGAACTTCGTGCGAGGCGAATCGATAGTAGCCGAGCGTTCGTTCTGGGCGAATCTGAAAGCGTGCGCGGTTGCGGTACTCCCATGGCGGCGAGGGATGAATCTGGAGTTCAGTGGCGAGTTCCAGCTTGGCGATTCGCTTGAGGTTTTCTTTGAGGATTTCGGCCTTGAACTGGAGTTGGTGGTCGTAGGTGGTGTGCTGGTAGTGGCACCCCCCGCAGCGCGCGAAGTAGGGGCAGCGGGGATCGATGCGATCGGGTGACGGAGTGAGGAGAGTTTGGAGCTTCGCTCGGGCGAAGCCGGGTTTTTGTTCCGTGATGGTGGCTTCAATTTGTTCGGTGGGGAGGACGAAGGGGATGAAGACGGCTTTGCCGCGTCCGTGATCGTCGGCGGGGAGGCGGGCCAGGCCATCGCCTCCGTAGATTAGTTTTTCTATGGTTAGGGGCAAGAAATGATTGTAGTGGGATTTTCGAGTTGGAGGGCGCTTAGAGACACGACGACAACGGCAAAGGCTGGAACCACGGAGGACACGGAGGGACACGGGGTTTTTGGTGCAGAGAGCGCTAAGGGTCGAGACACACGGCAAACGCTGGAACCACGGAGGACACGGAGGGGCACGGGGAGAGGCACGGCTTTTTACTGCAAGGGCGCTGAGGACGGCGGAAGGCTGGAACCACGGGGGTCACGGAGGGCACGGGGGAAAGGTACGGCTTTAAACACGAAGGACTCTGACAAAGGTGGGACTTTTCGGGACTCTCAGAAAACTGCGGGTCACGCTGCGCGACATTGGTGGATGGGCAACGCCTTGTGGGATTTGAGTTAAGATGCCTGCTTCGCGTTGCTGTGCTTTTCCGTGTTGTTCTTCCGTCAAACTTTGGGGGTGAGTGTGAGAGTTCGTGTCCTGGTCGCGGTGTTGGCGATGTTTGGGTTGACTGGTGTCTCGTATGCGCAGGGAGTTCTGCTGAAGAATGTCGTGATTTATGACGGGAGCGGCAAGGCCGGAGTTCGCGGAGATGTGCGGATTCAGGGCGACAAGATTGTGGAGGTCGGCGACAAGCTGACGGCGAAAACCGGCGAGACTGTGCGTGATGAACATGGGCTCGCGCTCGCGCCGGGTTTCATCGACATGCATAGCCACGCGGATGGAAATATTCTGGAAGATCTGGATGCGGAGAACTCGACGCGACAGGGACTGACGACCGTGGTCGTGGGACAGGATGGGGAGTCGGAGTATCCGCTGGCTGATTTTCTCGGCAAACTGGAGAAGACTCCGCCTGCGTTGAATGTTGCGAGCATGGTTGGCCACGGAACGATCCGACACCTGGCGATGGATCCGAAGAACCAGATACGCGAGGCGACCCCGGAAGAAATCGCGAAGATGAAGAAGCTTCTGGCGGAAGAATTGAAGGCCGGGCCATTCGGGCTATCGTCTGGGCTTGAATATGATCCGGGACATTTCGCCACCACGGCGGAGGTCATCGATCTCGCCAAGATGGCGGGTGAGCAGGGTGGCTTTTATATCAGCCATGTGCGCGACGAAGGCAACCACGTTTTCGATTCGTATGACGAGATCATCAAGATCGGCAAAGGGGGGAAGCTGCCGGTTGAGATCACGCACATCAAGATGGGCGTACCCGCAATGTGGAACATGGCGGCGAAGCGAATGCCGGAGGTGTTCGCGCAGGCACGCAAAGAGGGAGTCGATCTGAAAGCGGATGTTTATCCGTACACGTTCTGGCAATCAAACCTGCGCGTGATCATGCTCGATCGCGATTATTACAATCCCGAAAAAGTAGCGAAAGCGCTTGAAGAGAGCGGAGGCGCAGATCACATGTGGTTCACGAGCTACAAGCCGGATCCCACGATTTTGGGCAAGTCGCTCGAGGAAGTCGCAAAGATGTGGAAAATGACTCCGGTCGAAACTTACATGAAGATGGTGCGAGCAGCGGATGTGGGAGTTGGGGGAAACGCGGAGAACGAACCGTCGATCATGGCGCAGTCGATGAATGAGGATGACGTGCGCTGGCTGGTAGCGCAGCCGAACATTATGTTTTGTTCGGATGGCGGATTGCGCGATCGACACCCGCGCGGTGCTGGGTCATTTCCGCGTGTGTTGGGAAAATATGTTCGAGATGACAAAGTGCTACCGCTCGAGCTCGCCATTCACAAGATGACGGAGATGCCCGCGCAGCAACTGGGCCTGAAAGATCGAGGGCGGATCGCGCCCGGCTTTGTTGCGGACATGGTCGTGTTCGATCCGGCGACGGTGGCTGACGGGTCAACGATGCAAACGCCACAAGCGCCGCCGAAAGGGATCGAGGCGGTTTGGGTATCTGGCGAGATCGTCGTTGAGAATAATAAGGTGACAGGGGCGCATCCCGGCAAAGTGTTGCGGCATATGCCTACAAGCTAAGCGGAATTGCCCCCCGTGCACCGATTCGCGGCGTCAGGCTGCTCGAGCGCCTAAGACAAAGTGCATGATCAAGGAGATCACGGCTAGAACGAGCAACAGGTGGATCAGGCCGCCGGCCACGTGAAACACGGTAAAACCGCCGAGCCATGCAATCAGCAAAACTACGAACAAGATTGTCCAGATACTCATACTTTTGTTCCTCCAAATTTCATTAACGTTTTAGTTGCTTAGTTGCGTCAACTTACAGAAACCTTGCTGTAAGCGTCCGAGCCGTGCTGCTTCACCATCTTGTTGTAGACGCCCATCAGCATGAATGCTGCCGGCCATTGGCCGACGAAAATGGCCCAGTCATCTTTTCCAACCGCTTTGAGAATTGCCGAAGCCGCGATGGCTCCGAACGCTGCCGCGAGGTAACCCGAACTAGGGATTTTCGAAGTCTGCGACTCGATCGCACCGGTGACAGCATCTTCCGGCATGCCATTTCGTACCTTGTCCTGCATCTATTCTCCTTGGGCCAAAGCTCTAATCTTGATTGGAATCATGAATGCGCACGGGGAGATTTCCCATGAGGTAAACCCCTCATTCCCGAAAATCACATAATGTAGGAAATCCAACGGGTAGAATTGGGGCGGAACGCCTCCCATTCGTCGTGTGACCAATCAGATTCTGGCGACTTGGACGGCTCAGTGCGTACGCGGTCAAGTACCACAATCCACTGGTCCCACCAGTCCTGAAATGTTTGGTTGTCATCCGTGGTCATCCGTACAAACCCCCTCTGAAATAGCTGGATACGCTAGGCCAATTTGAAATGCCTTGGGCACGGCATGCCATCGGTGGAAGTTGGTATCTGTAGTGATGGAAGCACCTGACAGACATTTGGAGTGCGAGCGAAATGTTATTGCCACAAACGCGGAACTGCACGGTTTGCAGCAACTTGACGGCGAAACAGCGGCTAGTAGAGGATGCCGAGCATGCGATTTCGATGGATGGTCGGTTTTGGCCTCTTGTTTAGCGTTGTCTCACTTTTTGCACAGGCTCCCGCCAAACGTCCTCTCAAAGCCGAGGACATTTTCCGCATGTTGCAAGTGCGCGATCCGCAAGTTTCTCCCGACGGAAAGTTTGTTGCGTACACGGTGACGAGCATCGACCGCGATGCAGACAAGCGGGTGAATGCTGTCTGGATGGTCAACTGGGAAGGCACGGAGGACGTACAACTCACCTTCGGAGAGAAATCGGCGTCGACGCCGCGATGGAGTCCGGACGGGAAATATTTGGCGTTTCTCTCAGCACGTGCACCGGATGACAAGACGCAGGTGTGGGTGCTCGACCGGCGAGGTGGTGAAGCACGACAGCTGACGAACGTAAAAGGCGAGATTGACAGCTACGACTGGTCGCCGGACAGCAAGCGGCTGGTCCTGTCGATGTCCGAAAGTGACGAAGACAAGGCTGCGCCCGGTGCGAAACCAAAAGCGCCCAAGCCAATCGTGCTGGACCGATATCACTTCAAACGGGACATTGAAGGCTACCTGACGACGCAATCTTACGGGCAACTTTATTTGTTCGATATTGAAAGCAAGAAACTCGAAGCCATTACGGGCGAGAAGAACTTTGATGAAAGCGATGCGGTCTGGTCTCCGGACGGGTCGCACATTGCGTTCATCAGCAATCATGCGAAGGATCCGGACCAAACCGGAACGAGTGACATTTTTATTGTTGAGTCTCGTGCAGGAGCGCAGGCGCGCAAACTTTTAACTATCAACAGCGCCGGCGGCCAGCGATTGGTGTGGAGTCCGGATGGTAAGCAGTTGGCATTTCTGCAAGGCATTGAACCGAAATATAGCGCGTACGGCATGGGCGTGGTCGCGATGGTTCCGGTCGCGGGCGGAACACCCGTTGTACTGACTGCGAAACTCGACCGTGGAGTTTCTGGCGCAGAATTCACTCCCGATGGTGCGGCGCTGACTGTGCTGGTGGAAGATGACCGGCGTTCTTACGTGGGAAAAGTGCCGGCCGGCGGCGGCAATGTGGAGCGACTCGGGAAGAGCGATGTCGTGCTAAGCGACGTGGAGAGCTCCGGCGGCCACATGGCGGCGCTCGGGGCGACGGACACATCCGCGCCGGAAATTTACGCCGTGGAGAATGGGGAACCTCGAAAGCTGACGTCGCACAACGACGCGCTGCTTGGCGAGGTGCAACTCGGTGCGGTGGAAGACATCAGCTTCAAGAGCAAGGATGGGGCCGAGATTCACGGGATGATGGTGAAGCCGCCGTCATTTGAAGCGGGGAAAAAGTATCCTACGCTGTTATGGATTCACGGTGGTCCGAACGGGCAGGATGATCACGCGCTCGAGTTCAGCCTGTATCCGCTGCAGTTCGAACGACAATTGCTGGCGGCGCAGGGCTATGTGGTGCTGGCCGTAAATTACCGTGGGAGCAGTGGACGCGGATCCGAATTCACACGAAGCATTTTTGCTGATTGGGGGAACAAGGAAGTCGCGGACTTGCTGGGCGGCATTGATTATGCGGTTGCAAAAGGAATTGCGGATCCGGACCGGCTGGGAATTGGGGGCTGGAGTTATGGCGGAATTCTGACGGATTACACGATCGCGTCAGACCCGCGATTCAAGGCGGCGATCAGCGGGGCGGGCAGTGCAAACCAGATTTCGATGTACGGGAGCGATCAGTACATTTTTCAGTACAACAACGAGATTGGGCCGCCGTGGAAAAGCCAGGATTTGTGGGTGAAGATTTCGTATCCGTTTTTTCATGCTGATCGCATCCAGACTCCGACGCTCTTCATGGGCGGAGAGAAAGATTTCAACGTGCCGATTATCGGCAGCGAGCAAATGTTCCAAGCGTTGCGCACGCTGGGGGTGCCGACGCAGTTGGTGGTGTATCCGGGACAGTTTCATTTGTTCACGCGGCCGAGTTATCAGTACGACCGGTTGCAGAGGTACATTGCGTGGTATGAGAAGTATCTGAAGAAATGAATTGACGATTGGGCCGACAGGGGTTTCGTCTAAATGTAGAAAAGGCTCAGGCGTGGGAGGTTGTAGCGCTCGAGCAAACGCTTGTAAGTGTATTGCTTTTGCAACTGACCGATTTGGGCGGTGGGCATTTTGCTGCGATAGGGCGCCAGTTCACGGTCGGCTTGAGCGCGCACGGAGAGAACTTCTTCGTCCGAGGCCGCGGCGAGAAGGATGGAGAAGAGTTTTTCTTCGAGCATGGTGAGGTGGCGCTCGAGATCTTCCATGCGGGTTCTGGTTGTTTCCAGTTGAGTGGCGAGTTGCTGAAGTGTCTGCGCGGTTTCGCGGGCAACTGCGTTGGGCGAGATGCCACTTCGCTCGGGGAGTTTTGCCACATCGAGTAGCGCGGCGTTGCGGCGTAGGAAAGCGGCGACGATCGCGGGCTCGAATCCGGTTGCCCTTGATGCGGCGTCTTCGCTGCGATTCGTTCCTACAGCAGCTTCCTTCATTTCTTCAGCGGCGGTTAATACTTCCTGCGCACAGTAGGCGAGGCTGTTCACTTTTTTGGAGCGAGTGGGGCGTTCGTCATAACGATCGAAGGCGCTATCGATTCCGCGGAGGGCGGCTTCGAGGGGAATGCCGGCGTCTTTCCAAGTTTCGATGAGGGCCCAATCGAGGGTCGAGAGAAGAAGTGTTGAGCCGCGACGACGCTGAAATCGCTCTTCGATTTCCGTGAAGTAGTTGAAGTAATTTTCCACGGCGAGTTAGCGGGACGGCCGGGGCTTGGGAGAAGTTTTCGTCGCGGGAGAACGGTCCTGATTCTTGTTTTTATCGTGACGCGTAGCAGCGTTGCGTTCCCAGATGATGCGTAAGCCTTCCAGGGTGAGATAGTCGTCAACCTGCTTGATGTAGCGCGAACTGGTGCTGAGGAGGGTGGCGAGGCCACCCGTGGCGACGACTTTGCAATCTTTGCCCATCTCGGCGAGCAGGCGTTCGAGGATGGCGTCGACCATGCCGAGATATCCGTAGTAAAGGCCGGACTGCATGCTGCTGACGGTGTTGGTGCCGATGATACGGGCGGGCTGGCGAATTTCGACGCGGGGAAGGCGGGCGGTCCGTCCAAAGAGCGCTTCGGCGGAGATGCCGATGCCTGGGCAGATGACGCCGCCGATGTATTCGCCTTTGGCGGAGACACAGTCGAAGGTGGTGGCGGTACCGAAATCGACGGAGACGCAGGGGCCACCATATTTTTCGAAGGCGGCGACGGAGTTCACGATGCGGTCGGCGCCAACCTCTGCAGGGTTGTCATAGAGGACTGGCATGCCGGTTTTTACCCCGGGCTCAATGAAGAGCGGCTTTGTGCCGAAGTAGCGTTCGCAGACTTCGCGCAGAGTGGAATCGAGCGGGGGCACGACGGAGGAGATGACGATTCCTTGGATGCCGGAGACTTCGAGGTTCGCCATCGAAAACAAGTTGCGGAACAGGACACCGTATTCGTCGACCGTTTCGGTTTGATTTGTCCCTACACGCCAGTGCGCGACGAGGACGCCGTACTCGTGAGAAGAGTTGGAAGACGCGGCCGAGGCCTTCTGGTCAGGCGCGAAAACTCCGAGAACCGTATTTGTGTTGCCGACGTCGAGTACGAGAAGCATGTTTACCTTGATCGGACTGTGCCACTCAGAACCGTGCGGACACCGGCGGAAGTTCGCACTCGAAGGAAGCCGCGATCATCGAGCCCGTCGGTCGTTCCCGCAAACTGCGCACTCGCTTTTTCTTCGAAATCACGCACTTCCACTTCGCGGCCGCGCACCCACGATGACTGCTGGGCAAAGCGTTTCAGGATCGATTCGCGTGCGCTGGGCCCGTCGTGAAGAGCTCGATATTCGCGGTCGAGTGATTTTAACAAAGCGGCGGCGAGCTCGACGCGCGACCACTCCGTCCCGGTCGCAAGTTGGAGCGAGGTGGCGCGGTCACGCAGATCAGCGGGAAAATCTTTCTGGTTGACGTTGATGCCGACTCCGACAACGAGATGGCGGACGCGGGTCGGCTCAGCGTTCATCTCGGTGAGGATGCCGCAGAACTTTTTGTCATTAAGAAGGAGGTCGTTGGGCCACTTGAGATCGGGGTTCAGGCCAGGGCTGATTTCTTGAATCGCGGCACGGACCGCTAGGCCAACGGCGAGCGATAGGGCCAAGACATCGGCGGGGGGAAGAACGGGACGAAGAATTGCGGAACAGTAGATGCCAGTGGAGCGGGCGGAGGTCCAGCGATTGGCGCCGCGTCCGCGCCCGGCAGTTTGCTCTTCGGCGAGGAAGACCGTGCCTTCCGGAGCGCCGGCCGAAGCGGCGTTCATGGCAGCACTGTTGGTCGAGTCGATTTTGTAATAGTGCTGGATATGTTTGGCGAAGATCGTGTGTTTTACGAGCGACGCGATGACATCAGGGAGCAGGAGATCGGGAACAGTGCGAAGTTGATAACCGGTGGCGGGGTGTCCGGCGACGTCAACGCCAAGTTGGCGGAGTTGCTGGATGAGGCGCCAGATTTCCGAGCGAGTCGTGCCGATTTCTTCGGCGATCTTGGTGCCGCTCACGATGACGGTGGCATTGTCGGAGAGCAAGCGGACAATGCGTCCAAGACGGGCGTCGGTCTTTTGGGACACGGCGGATTTCGGACTGGGAACACGCGATCGGGTTTTGCCTGGTTTTGTAATGCGGGAATTATGCGTGAAATTGGTCGCTGGTGGCTAGTTTCTGGTCGTCAGAACGTAGGGCTTGTTTGTCGCAGAGGTTGCCAAGGACGCTAGGAAAAGCTGGAACCACGGGGGGGCACGGAGGAACACGGGGAACGGCTTTTGCCACAATGGTCGCTCAGGACGCGGAAGCTGGAACCACGGGGTCCACGGAGGAACACGGGGGAACGGCTTTCACCGCAAAGGTCGCTCAGGGCGCGGAAAGCTGGAACCACGGGGTCCACGGAGGAACACGGGGAACGGCTCTTGCCGCAAAGGTCGCTCAGGACGCGGAAGCTGGAACCACGGGGTCCACGGAGGAACACGGGGAAACGGCTTTCACCGCAAAGGTCGCTCAGGACGCGGAAAGCTGGAACCACGGGGTCCACGGAGGAACACGGGGGAATGGCTTTTGCCGCAAAGGTCACGACGGTTAGCCAAGAGAGGCTGGCAGTGATTGAACGGTGGCTCAGTTTGCGGTTTTGTTTCTGGCGGCGAGGAAGTCGTCCTGGCATTTTTTGGAGACTGAAAGCAATTGGGGAAATTCCGGCGAGTTGCGGAGATGGGCTAGCAAGGGATCGTTTTGAAGCGCGTTATAGGGACAGTAGTGTCCCTGGACCGAGCTCTTGAGCAGTTGCAGGGCAAATTCCTTTTGGCCGCAAGAGGCGAGGACAGCGGCATTCCAGTATCGATTTTCAGGATCAGGATCGGCGAGGAAAACAGGCATGGATTGTCGAGCAAGACGGTCGATTTCCTCTGGCGGAGCTTGATTGAGGCACGCACTGTTGAGCTGTTGGAAAGGAGCGACGCCGGTGACGACCTTGTTACTCTCGCGAGCCTGCGCGAGATTGCCAGCACGTTGATAGTGCAGAGGGAGATTGGCCGCGACCCACTCTGAACCCATATCCAGCTTGAGAAAATCCATGGCCCGATCGTGATTGCCGAGCAGATCAAAGACAAAGGAGCAAGAGCGAAGCTGATAATTTGCCGGGTCGAGCGATATCGCGGTCTCACACTCGCGAGCCGCCTCGTCGAGCACGCCAGCGTATCGAAGAACATAGCTCAGGGCGAAGTGGGACATGGCATTCTTCGGGTCGCGCTCGGTTAGGGCCTTGGCGTCTTTGTATGCAGCGACCAAATCGCCGCGTTCCACGCGATTGCCAACCAACTGGCTTGTCGCCTCACTGAAATTCGGATCCAAGGTGAGAGCTCGTTCCAATGCGGCGATGGAGCGCTGAAACATCAATTCGCCGCCGGTCGAGTAATGGGAGTCGTAATAATATCGCTCACCCAAGGCGCGCCAAGATGGGGCGTATGTTGAGTCGAGTCCCACAGACCTTTCCAGCATGGCGATGGCTTCCTTGTTGGGAGCAGCATCATGTGGCAACGAAACGCTCCGCAAATAGAGGTCATAAGCCTCTTCATTCTTGGGGTGAGTTCCGTTCTCAGAAGAATCGGTGCCGGCTCCCAAGGCGGGAACCAGACCTTGGCGCACTTTGGCGGTAATCTGCCCGCGCATCGCAATCATGTCGGCAGCGGCCACGTTGAGGGTATCGCGCCACACGGTGCGATTGTTGGCAACATCAACCGCTTCCAGGGTGATCTGCAGCTGATCGCCTTCCCTAAGAAAGTGACCTGTCACGATATCTGTTACGTGCATCTCGCGTCCGGCTTGGTCGAGATCAAGGTTGGACGACGCGTACTTACTTGTCGTCGCAAAGGGACGGATCGACAGAGTGCGGACGTAGCTCAAGGTGGTGGCAATTTCGTCCGGCAAAGCGAGCCGCAAGAAGTCGGACTGCTTATCGGAACTCAAATTCTGAAAAGGGAGCACTGCAACCGTGGTCGGGTTGGCAGAAGTTGCCGCCGGCTTTGCACGTTGTCTAAATTGCCAAAAAACGAGGACTCCGATGCCGATGGCAACCGCGACCGCGGCAATCAACGCGATGAATTTGCCGGACAGGTTCGCGGGCGATTGACTGGTGCCCGAGACAGGGTGTGCCGCATCTTGCGCCGCTGAGCTGTGGCGTCCGGAACTCCCGGGCGTGCCGGCCGGCGAGGAATCGCCGCTAGCGGGAGTAGGTACGGCTAGGCGTCCGGTATCGGTATCGCGCTTGAGACGCTGCAGGTCGCTCCGCATTTCGGAGGCATGCTGATAACGCAGGTTGCGATCCTTTTCGAGCGCCTTGGCGATGATGTCTTCGAGTTTTGGAGGAACATCGGGATTCAGGCGAATGACCGACGTTGGACCGGAGTCCAGAATTGCTTTGAAGATCAGAGCGGAGGTGTCGCCACGGAAGGGCAAAGTTCCAGTCGCCATCTCATAGAGGACAGCGCCGAAGGAAAACAGGTCGGTGCGGGCATCCAGTTCTTTGCCTTTGGCTTGCTCGGGCGACATGTAGGCCACGGTCCCCACCATGGTGCCTGGACTGGTGAGGTGCTGCTCGTCGATAGTGCCGGTCATGGTGTTGGCAGATGCGACCTGGCCTGATGAAGTGGCGGATGGTGCGACTTTTGCGAGTCCGAAATCCAGAATTTTCCCGTGGCCGCGCTTGGTGACAAAGATGTTCGCGGGCTTGATATCGCGGTGAACGATGCCCTCGGAGTGAGCAGCATCGAGAGCGTCGGCTATCTCGATCGCGAGCGAAAGAAGCGTGTCATTTTCCAAGGGGCGTCCAGCTACCATGTGTTTCAGCGTGAGGCCGTCGAGAAACTCCATGGCGATGAAGCGCTTGCCTTCGTGCTCGCCGATTTCGTAAATGGTGCAAATATTAGGGTGGTTCAGAGCGGATGCCGCGCGGGCCTCCCGGCGAAAACGTTCGAGAGCTTGTGGGTCTTGCGCAACGTTGTCGGGGAGGAATTTGAGGGCAACAAAGCGGCCAAGAGAAGTGTCCTCGGCTTTGTAAACAACGCCCATCCCGCCGCCGCCCAGTTTTTCGACGATGCGATAGTGCGAGATGGTTTGGCCGATCATGCGGTCGGGCCATGGTAGGAGGGATAATGCGGCAAGTCAATGAAGCGGGACAGCGCGAAGACCGCCGGGCGTCATTGTGAATGCGGCAAACGCTACGGTTGGTAGACCTCGACGTTGTTGAATACCAGCGTTGCTAACAACGTGAAAAGGGGCAACCCGACGGAATCGCGCGGTAGAACAGGCTTTCGAGTGGAAATCTTGGGCCGGCGCGACTACACTACGTCACACTTTCCCCTCGGGTTGCAGCAAAAACTCTAAAAGGCAGATCGACAGCGGAGGTTGGATGGCGACTGTAGCTGCGCGTCCCACAAATGCCGTACATGCGTCGCCGAGTTTACCGGGCCGGCGGTATGACCACTTATTTTTTTCGAGCATGGCATGGCTCATGCTGGGTGCGGTGATCGTGGGGTTCGGTCCCACTTACTATTTCGCGGGAGTATTTCACGCTCCGCTGCCCAGCATGATTGTTCATGTTCATGGGGCCGCGTTTACGCTGTGGATGTTGCTGCTCGTGACGCAAACGTCGCTTGTTTCGGCTGGACGAGTGAACATTCATCGGCGTTTGGGGATGGGCGGGTTTGTGTTGGCGTATGCAATGGTGGTGCTGGGTGTATTGGCGGCAACGGACTCATTGGTGCGACAGGCGGGCCCTCCGGGAAGAGATCCAAAGACCTTCTACGTCGTACCGATGTCGGCGATGCTGGTGTTTGCAACGGTGATAACGTTCGCGTATCGGAACCGCGCGAATTCGCCAGCGCACAAGCGCCTTGTTCTCATTGCCACGACTGCCCTGATGGTCGCCGCATTCGCACGATGGCCGTTTGCCTTCCTGCACAGACAGGTAGTGGTTGCAACGTTGTTTTCTTTCGGCTTTTTGGCGATGCTCATCCTGTACGATCTTTTCTCACTACATAACATTCATCGCGCGACACTGTGGGCGGGCGGCTTCCTTGTGTTCGTGTACGAACTCCGATTTCCCATTGGAAGGACCGCGGCGTGGCACGCGTTTGCCAGTTGGGCCCAAAACCTGGCACGGTAGTCTCAGTTGCACACGAATGACAGTTGGCGCGAGCTCTGCTGTGGAATTCCCACGATGATGGCACTGCAATTACAAGATTTTGCGAAGCGTTATACCGCGGCATGGTGCAGTCATGACGCTGCGCGCGTAGCAGAGTTCTTTTCTCCGGACGGATCGCTCAAGGTAAATGATGCGCCTCCAGCCGTGGGCCGAGAGGCCATCGCCGCGGTGGCATCGGACTTTGTGCGAACGTTTCCTGACCTGAAAGTGCTGATGGATGGTCTCTCGAGTGAAGACGGACGCACCGTTTATCGATGGACTCTGATCGGCACCTATTGCGACGAGAGTGGAAATGGGAATCACGTTCACATCAGCGGATACGAGGAGTGGAGGATCAGTTCTGATGGGCTAATTGGGGAATCGCTCGGGCACTTCGATGAAGCGGAGTATCAACGGCAGCTTCAAGGGAGAGAACTCGGCGCGCCGTGAACACTAAGCGGGCGTGATTGTTTCGAGGTATATTGCAGGCGCGCACTTCGGCCTCGGGCGGGGGCCAACCATGTCAACCATACCAGCACCCTTGCGGGGAGATCCGTGGTTTCGTCCCAAGTACCTGATATTTGCTTTTGTTGCCCTAATGGTGGCCTACGTTCTTCGACATAACGAGAGCTTCTTGATCAATCCGGAACATCCTGCGTGGCAACACTATCAGCCGTTCAAGTGGTATCTGCTGCCGCATGGAATTGCGGGAGCATGCGCGCTATTGCTGGGGCCGATGCAGTTTTCGGACCGGCTGAGAAAACGATTCACGAAACTTCATCGCGTCGTGGGACGCATTTATGTTGCGGGCGTGTTTATTGCCGGGCCGATGGGTTTCTACATTCAGTTTTTCGAGGAGCGGATGGGAGCAACCCGTTCGTTCAGCCTGGCAGCGGCGGTTGATGCAACGTTGTGGATGACGACGACGGGAATCGCATTCGCGCTCATTCTCAAAGGGAAAGTGCAGCAGCATCGACAGTGGATGGTTCGTAGTTTCGCGGTTGCTTTGGTGTTTCTAGAGGTGCGCGTAATTTCGGGGGTCACGGGATGGGAGAAGCTCGGTCCTTCCGTCGATGAGACGATCGTCTGGGTTTGTCTTGCGTTCTCGGTCCTCGCGGCAGATATCGTGTTGCAATTGGAAGAACTGCGAAGGTCGCGGCCGATCGCACGCAAAGCACACGCGATGGCACAGTAACACAACGTCTTGTCCAATTTAAGCTTTATGAAATTCATCGAGGAGACGACAGTATGGCAGTGGTCTTGATTACCGGAACAAGCTCAGGCATTGGATTGGCAACGGCGCTGACTCTTGGGCGAGCAGGGCACAAGGTGTATGCGACGATGCGCAATCCCACGAAGGCGCCCGAATTGGGGCAGACGGCCGCGGCGGAAAAATTGCCGATCAAGATTTCGATCATGGACGTGGATTCGGACAGTTCGGTGAAAGAAGGCATCGAGAACATCCGCAAGGATGCGGGCCAGATCGATGTGCTGGTTAATAACGCGGGGGTGGAAAGGTCAGGATCGATCGAGGAAACTCCTTTGGCAGAGTTTCGTGCCGTGATGGAAACGAATTATTTTGGCGTGATACGGTGCGTTCAGGCGGTCGCCCCTGAGATGAGAAAACGCAAGAGTGGCTGCATCATCAACGTGAGCTCGGTGGCAGGACGAATTTCCTGTACACCGATGGCGCCCTACACGGCGTCCAAGTTTGCACTGGAAGCGCTGAGCGAATGCCTGGCGCAAGAGATGAAGACATTCAATGTTCGCGTTGCGCTAGTTGAGCCTGGCATTATCGATACGCCGATGGCGCGGCGAATTGGCGAACATGGAAAACCGTCGGCTTACGCTCAACAAGAGCGTTTCGCGAATTTGTTCATTGCGGCGTTGAAGAATCCGGCATCGCCAGCCTTTGTGGCAGAGACCATCAAGGGAATCATCCAGAGCGGGACTGCGCAGCTGCGGCATCCGACAGGCCCGGATGCACTGCCGTTCCTGGGATGGCGCGGTTCGATGACAGATGAACAGTGGGTCGAACTCAATGGCGCCGACGACGACACGTGGTATGCAAGGATCGAACGCGACTTCGGGATGGCGACGCGTCCGAAGAGTTAGCCGTCTCTCAAAAAACAGGGACGGTGGTTATTGCCCCCGTTCTTCCCTTATTTCAGTCCCTTGACCACGTATGCCACCGACAGCGCTTGTGAGTAGACGTACGCGTACGCGCTACCATCACTTGAGAAACGCGGTCCGCCAACACCGGTGACTCCGACCTTAGCGCCTTCCCCAAAGGTCTTCCAAAGCTCCATCTTCCCGGTCGTGACATTTGTGCGATAAACGGTTGCGGTGCGATCCCGGCTGTGTCCCGAAAGCGTGTACAGCGAGGTCCCATCCGGAGTCCAACCGGTCACGTAATATTTTGTGTCAAGTCCGGGGATTGGTTTCATGTCGCCACCATCGAGGGACCAGACACCCCATTTCCCGTCTGGGCCAATGACTGCTGCCCGCTTCCCGTCGGGCGACAAGATCGTTCCTGAAACTCCCTCGGGACTGATGGCCTTGGCTTCGCCAGTGGACAAGTCAATTGAGTAATTTCTGGAGCCGTGGCCTGGTTCTATGCCGCTGGCGAGCAGATGCTTGCCGTCCGGCAGGTACCGCACTGAGTTGTAGCTGATGTTGTCGTGTGTGAGTTGACGCGCTTCGCCTGCGCCGGTTGGGATTACGCTCAACGCCGTTTCCCTTGCCGACTTTGTAATCACCCACTTACTATCGGGAGAAATCGCCAGGCCGAGACCCGTGCCGATGCGCACGGGAGGGGAACCGTCGGTATCGCGCAGGAAGACGGTGTAATCAGCTCCTCCGCCGTCACCTTCCTCTTCAAACAGAACCTTTCTGCCATCCCGGCTGATGTCGCGTGCAATCGACCATCCGAACCATCCGAGTTCACGCTCTTCTTTGGCGCCCGGTGCGAGTCCGCGAATACCGATGCGAATCTGATGGGTGATCATCAGCGCAACACCGTTGCGAATGTCCTGCAACCACATGCCTCCGGGAACGTTGGTGATCCTCCGTTCTTTCCCATCGAGAGAGACTTCGGTCAGGTTCTCAGCGCTGCCTGCACGATTTCCCGTAAACCAAAGCTTGTCACCCGAAGGCGCCCACATCAGGCCTTCAAGAGAAACGAATCCGCTGGTAAGTTTCTTCTCTTTTCCATCAGGACCAAGGAGCGCGACAGATCCATGGTCATCGCCGCCCGGAGTTTCGTGATCGAGGAAAGCAACCCATTTGCCGTCAGGGGAAACTTGGGGGTGGCTGATCCATGCAATACCATCCAGCAACACTCTGCCAATCGGATACTCCAGGCGCCAGTGGCTGTTTTCGGGAACGTAACGAACAATCGCCATACTGTCGCCATTGGCAGACCACGTGGCGTCCTGCACATTGTCGAGAACCTCGCGGGGCGTTCCACCGCTCAATGGCACACGTGCAAGCGTGCCGGCTTTGGCGTATCCACCCAAACCCGACGAGTTGAGAAGTATGGCCAGTTCACCACTCTTTGAGATGGAGAGCAGATCGGCATCTTTCAGTCCGAGTTCGCGGGCGCCGTTCTCATCGGTGCGCGACATGTACAACTGGCTGGGGCCACCTTCCCACGACGCGTTGTACACGACACTTCCGTCGGGCGTGAATCGGGCGTTGCCAAGAAATCCGGTACGAAAGGTGACCTGCTGGTATTCCGGAAGGGGCGCCGCGCCACGGCCGCGGCCGAGCCAGTAGCCGAGGCCCGCGGCGGCTGCGGTCAAGGCAAGGACCCCGGCTGCGCCCGCCAGCTTCCGTCGCAAACCTGTACTGCTGGCATGTGCGACTGCGGCCTGCGCACCGGACTTCGTGGTTGCAGAGATTTCGGTGAGCGCTTCGAGATCGAAAGCTATGTCGCTGGCGGAGTGGAACCGTTGAGCGGGATTTTTTTCGAGGCAGTGGCGGACAATTCTCTCCAGGCCGGGCGGAACGTTGCGCGCGGTTTCGGAAAGTTCAGGGACTTCTTCTTTCAAAATCGCGCTCATCGTGTCGGCGGGCGTCTCGCCGTGGAAGGCACGCTTGCCGGAAATCATTTCGTACAGGATTGCGCCGAAAGCAAATATGTCGGAGCGGGCGTCGGCGGGTTTGCCTCGCACTTGCTCGGGGGACATGTAGCCGACGGTGCCCATGATAAGACCGGGTTCGGTTCCTGGTTGCATGGTTGGCGCGTCGGCGCTGTCGTGCGTGGCTTCGGGGCGAGTGAGTTTAGCGAGACCGAAGTCCAAAATCTTGACTCGGCCGTCGTTGGTAAGAAAAAGGTTTTCCGGTTTCAGGTCGCGATGGACGATGCCTCTTTCGTGCGCAGCGGCAAGGCCTCGGGCGACTTGCAAAGCATAGTCAATCGTCTTGCGGCTGGAGAGCGGGCCGCTTCGTAGCCGGTCGCGCAAGGTTTCGCCTTCGAGAAGTTCGGAGACAACGTAGGGAGCACCTTGCTGGTCGTCACCGATGTCGAAGATAGAGAGAATGCCGGGATGATTGAGAGCGGCGGCGGCGCGGGCTTCCTGGGCGAAGCGCTGCAAGCGATCGCGATCGGCGGAAAACGAGGTTGGGAGAACTTTTACGGCTACGGTGCGATCAAGACGGGAATCGTGGGCGCGATACACTTCGCCCATTCCGCCTGCGCCGATCGAAGACTGAATTTCGTAGGGGCCGAGCTTCGTGCCAGAGGTCAATGCCATGTTGGCGGCGATTATACCTGTCGGAGGGATTTCGCTGACGGAGACCGAAGCTCTTAACCGCCAAGTTCGCTAGAGGACGCGAAGGGGCTGTGCTGGTCAGGCGGGGGACATGCGGAAGCTCATGTTTACGGCTTTAGCCGATTGAGTCAGGGCGCCAACTGAGATGAAATCGACTCCGGTTTCGGCATAGGCACGAATGTTTTCGAGGGTGATACCACCGGAGCATTCAAGAGGAATGCGGCGATCGCGTCCGGAACACATTTCGACTGCGCGACGGACGTCATCGGAAGTCATGTGGTCGAGCAGGATGGCTTCGGCGCCATGGTCGAGAGCCTGTTTCAATTCGTCGAGTGTACGAATTTCAATTTCGATGATTTGTTCGCCGCGGCGGTTACGGATAGCGCGCTCAAGCGCGGGAACGATGCCTCCGGCGAGCGCGATGTGGTTGTGCTTGAGTAGGACACCGTCGGAAAGATCCAGACGATGATTCTGGCCGCCACCACAACGGACCGCATATTTGTCGATGACGCGGAGCCCTGGAACAGTTTTGCGGGTATCGAGAATACGAACCTTCGTGCCTGTTACTTGATCCACAAATTGGCGCGTGATGGTGGCGATGCCGCTCATGCGCTGAAGAAAATTGAGGATTACGCGTTCGCAGGAGAGCAGCACGCGAGCGTTGTGGCGAATGACAGCTACAGACTGGTTCTTGTGAAGCCGGACGCCATCAAAAATTTCTGGATGAGTCGTAACTTCGTGGTGCGCTGTAACAGCGCCATCCAGGGAGGCGTAGACCTCCAAAATGCGCGCGATGCAGCCGATGCCTGAGAGAATGCAATCCTGCTTGGCGAGGATGGTGCCGGCGGCGAGTTGCGCGGAATCGATTGCGGCATAGCTGGTCGCATCGCGCGTGGCGCGGTCTTCAAGCAGCGCGTTCTCGATAATGGCGGTAAGGCGACGAGAATTCCAATCCATGTGGGCCAGTTCTCAGTTCTCAGTGGCTTTCAGCTGTCAGCTATCAGCTGTCAGTTCAATTCAATTCGTCCAGCTGGATTTTTAGTTTTGCGATCAATACCTCTAACTCCTGAGCGCGCCTGCGGCGTCCGTCAACGACTTGTGGCGGCGCCTTCGCCAGGAAGCTTGGGTCAGTCAATTGACGTTGGTTACCTTCTCTTTCTTTTTCAAGGCGCTCTAGTTCTTTTTTCAGACGTTCGCGTTCGGCGGCTACGTCGATTTTCTTTTCGTAGATTACATGAACATCGAAGCGCGCGGTGGCGCGGGCGCCCGGGAGCTTGGAGAGCGATGCGTCAACGAACTTGATGGTCTCGACATTCGCCTGGCGCTCCACTGCCGTCCGGTTCTGCTCGATCAAGGTGCGTGTGGCGGGTTCTTGGGCAAAAACTTCAATCGGAACCTTGGCCTTTGTTTCGACTTTGAGCTCCGCGCGCAGATTGCGGACGCTGACGATCAAGTCCTGAAGGATCGACATGCTGGTTTCGGCGGCAAGGTCGAACTGATTTTCGTCGGCTTCCGGGTAAGGAGCGAAAGCGATCGATTTCTGCGGCGGTTTTCCATCGTAAATCGCGTGCCAGATTTCTTCCGTGATGAACGGCATCACTGGGTGAAGTAAGCGCAGCGAGGCTTCGAAAAGGCTGACGAGATTGGAGCAGGCAGCAGCAGATGTGTTGGCGTCCTCTGAATTGAGTCGTGGCTTGATCAATTCGAGGTACCAGTCACAGAACTCTCCCCAGAAGAAATCGTAGATGCGGTTGGCGGCTTCGTGGAAACGATAGGTCGCAAGAGCATCGTTCACTTCTTTGGCGACGCGGTTGAAGCGTGAAAGGATCCAGCGGTCTTCGAGGGTCGTCGGATTAAATATGGGTACGCCCGTGGCGCCGGGTTCGGCGAATGGGGCAACATTTGCTCCGCCGATGCGGTCCACGTTCATAAACAGGAAGCGGGCGGCGTTCCAGATTTTATTGGCGAAGTTGCGGTATCCCTCGGTGCGGCTGGGATTGAACGCGATGTCGGTGCCGGGCGCAGCCATGGCGGCGAGAGTGAAGCGGGTCGCGTCGGTGCCATAGGTGTCGATGATCTCGAGCGGATCAATGACATTGCCTTTGGTTTTTGACATCTTTTGACGTTCAGCGTCGCGAACTAGCGCGTGGATGTAAACCTGTCGAAAAGGGACGCTGTCGTTTTTCTTGTCGGCCCATCCACTGAGTTTTTTGATTTCGGGATCCTGTTGATGTCCTTCCATGAAGTGACATCCAAACATGATCATGCGCGCCACCCAGAAAAAGAGGATTTCGTAGGCAGTGATGAGCAGGGTGGTGGGATAGAAAACCTGCTGGTCGCGCGTTTTTTCCGGCCAGCCGAGAGTTGTGAACGGCAGCAGGCCGGAAGAGAACCATGTGTCGAGGACGTCTGTGTCTTGTTCGAGTTGCGCGTTGCTGCACTTCGGGCACTTCGCGGGCGTCTCGCGTGCGACGATCACCTCGCCGCAGGAACAGCGCCACGCGGGAATGCGGTGTCCCCACCAGAGCTGACGCGAGATACACCAATCGTGGATGTTGTTCATCCAGTTGAGATACACCTGGCGATAGTTGTCGGGGACGATGGTGATCTCGTCGGTTTCGACGGCGGCGATCGCCTTTTCGGCGAGCGGCTTGATTTTGATGAACCACTGCGTGGAAAGGCGCGGCTCGACGATAGTTCCGGAGCGATCGCACTTTCCGAGAGCGACGGTGTAGTCCTTCGTCCCCACGAGGAAGCCCTGCGCGGTGAGGTCTTCGACCACGCGAGTACGCGCTGCGAAACGATCAAGGCCGGCATAGGAGCCAGCATTCGCATTCATCTTATTGTGTTCGTCAATGACTTCGATCTGCGGAAGGTTGTGGCGCAGTCCGGCTTCGAAGTCGTTGGCATCGTGCGCTGGCGTGACTTTGACGGCACCAGTGCCGAACTCGGGTTGTGCGAGATCGTCAGTGATGATCGGGATTTCCCGATTCATCAGCGGGAGCAGGACTTTCTTGCCATGCAGGTGCGTATAGCGCTCGTCTTTCGCATTCACGGCAACGGCAGTATCGCCGAGCATAGTTTCCGGGCGCGTGGTCGCGACGGTAATGAATTCGTTGCTGCCAGTGACCGGGTAGCGGATTTCGTAAAGCTTGCCGGGCACATCCTCATGTTTGACTTCGAGGTCAGAGATGGCCGTACCGCAATCGGCACACCAGTTCACGATGTATTTGCCGCGATAGATGAGGCCCTGTTCGTAGAGGCGGACAAAGACTTCGCGCACGGCGCGCGAGAGGTTCTCGTCCATGGTGAAGTATTCGCGTCCCCAATCGACGGAGACACCGAGACGTTTCATCTGGTCGAGGATGGCGCCACCATAGAGACGCTTCCATTCCCAGACGCGTTCGACGAATTTCTCGCGGCCCATCTCGAGGCGCGATTTGCCCTCGCTGCGGAGCTGGCGGTCGACCATCATCTGGGTAGCGATGCCGGCGTGGTCGGTACCGGGAAGCCAAAGGGTGATGAAGCCGCGCATGCGATGCCAGCGCACGATGATGTCCATCTGCGTCTGGTTGAGCATGTGTCCCATGTGGAGGCGGCCGGTGACGTTCGGCGGCGGCAGGAGCAGAGTGAAAACGGGACGCTTGTCGTCAGGCGCGGGGGTCGGGGTGTGGAAGAGTTTCTCGCTAATCCAGAAGTCGGCCCAGCGGGATTCAATAGCACCGGGTTCGTACGATTTGGGCAGTTCGTGTGGCATGAGATAGGGATCACGGGCGAGGCCGTGACGAAAAACGTAATTTTTAATCTTACAGGAGAGGAGAGTTCGCAGTCAGGAGTTGGCGGTCGAGCCGTGGGGAAGTCGCGGCTCTTTGAGGAGGGTGAATTGAGTAGTCTTGGCTTCGATTTCTACTTCTGATTCTTTTTGTCGTTGCCGAGCTTTCTGGCGATTTCTTCGACGATTTTGGGGCGAAGTTCGGCTAGCACGCTGTCGACGATATTGGCGATCGCGCCCGCTTCCGCAGCGGTGGAACTCGCCGAGCCAGCGGAAGCTGCTGCGGCCATTGTTTCGGACTCGTGGGAGGATGCGTCAGCGGCTTGCGGTGTTGAAGCAGTCTGTTCAGGTTGTGTTTGCGGTTGTATCTGGTCACTCGCGGCAAGGGCGGCGGATGTTGAACCGACGATGGAGTCGCGAATCTGATGCCAGTTTGCCCATGCGGCAGCGCGCAGTGCATCTGCGTGACTGTCTTTGCGATCAATTTCTGGCGCTGCGGCGGCTTCACCGCTCGCTTCAGAGGTTTCAGAGGAACTTGCATCGACAGATGGGAGGGACGAGGCCTCAACCGCTGCTGTCGAGCCGTTTTCAATGGCCGGAGCTTCGACACCCTGTTCCGCGGTGCTCGCGGTTTCGGAGACAGGAGCGGGAGCGACTTCTAACGCTACAGGTGCTGAAACGGCTTCGGCAACAAAAGGTACAACGTAGGAACCAGAGATGGCAGCGGCGGCTGGCTGGCTCATTCGGGCAGCGTCGGCGGCAGCGAAAGCGGCGAATGCTTTCTGCATCTCCCCTTCAAGAGAGGCGCTCGCTTCGACGTGATCCGCAGGAATGGGTTCGGCAATCCAGCGAGCAACGCCTGCCATTTCCATGGCCGCGACGGCGGCAACCATTGAGGGCGGGGCGATACCATCGGTCGGCGCAGCAGCGCTTTGCGAGAGATGGGCTTCGCCATTTCCCTTTAAGGTTTCGAGAGCGGCAATCACCTCTGCGTCGCCAGGGATAGCGGACACAGGCTTGTCATCCGCGGTCGATTGCTCTTGCGAGGCTCGAGTGTCTTGTTCCGCCTTCACCTCAAGGACCGGCTCTGCTGGTTCCGATGTTTTAGTTTCTTCGTTCGAGGTGAGTTGGGCGACGGCTTCCTGGCTCGTGGTTTCTTGGCTGTGCGCTTCTGGCGCTGCAACAGCATCGGTTGGTGCCGGCTGAGATTCCTCTGCAACTTCGGCAGTTGACGTTGAGGCGAGCGTTACGGGAGCCGGCTCTTCCGAAGTGACAACTTCAGATGTTGGCGGAGCGGCTTGGACAACTTCCGCAGGATTCGATTCCGCTGCAGCTTCCAGTGCCGGCGTGGGCTCTTGGGTGGACACGGGAACGACATAGGCGTCGGCCGACTCGTTGGTTTTTTCCTCAACCGTGTCTTGCGTTGCAACTTGTGGATCGGACTTTGGCGTGACTTTCCCGCTCAACTGCGCGGCGGCGGCGGTGATGGCAGCGATTTCTTCCGGAGTGATATCCGCGGGCAATCCGGCAGGTAAAGGGCGCTCAAACTCTGGCTGGCTCGCCGCACCTTTTTGTGCGTCGTCACGTGCAAGATCGCGGAATGCGTGGGAGGAAGGTGCGGGAACTTCAGGCTCGGATTCGGCGTCCTGTTTTTTCTCGCCGGTCGGAAAGCGGAGGCGATCTTTCCATCCGGATTCGGCGTCGCCAAATTTCTCTCCGCCTTCGAAGGCTGCGATGGCTTTCGCAAAACGCCCGGGCTTTTGATTGTCCGAAGCCTGGGGAACAATCTTGTCTTCGAGCCGGGTAAGCGCGGTGAGCAATTCACTGGCTTCGAACGGCTTGACGACGTAGGCATCTGCCTTGACTCTACGCGCTTCTTCAGGCTTGAAAGGCTCGAGTTTCCCGACCGTCAGCAGAATTGGAATGCGCGCGGTCTCGCGATTTTCCTTGAGGCGCTGGCAAACTTCCAGTCCGCTGTAGCCCGGCATGTAGACGTCAAGAACGATGAGGTCGGGCTTGTGCTCAGCCACCTTCTTGAGGGCTGCCGAGCCGTTATTGACGGTCAACACCTCATAACCAGCGTCCGTGAGGATCTTCCGCCCCATATTCTGGGCGGTCACGCTATCGTCGGCGAGCAGTATTTTCCGCGCCAAGGGAATGTCCTTAGTGTCAGGGGGAGATACGCCGAAGTTACCGTGTCCACTCGGAGTAAGTCAATGAGCGGAAGGCAATGGCGAGGTTACTAGCGGTCAGCGCCAAGTGTGTGCTGGGTTTGAATCCAGCACACACTCGGGAAATCTTTAGAAAGGAACGACTTTGCGGATGCCGGTCTTCTTCTTTTTCTTGGAAGATGACACTTCTTCAGGCGACGCGAGTTCCTGGTCCGAGGCGCTCGTGCTGGCAGAAGCCGAGGCAGGCGGGGGGGCATTGCCGCCATTCGCCAATTCGTTTACCTGCTGAGGTGGCGGGAGCGTGGTCGCCGGATCAGCGGTGGGCTTCAGTTCGTTTGGATCCGGGGGTTGCGCGACATTGGGCGTTAGCTCGGCGGCTGCAGAGGGCTGATCGGTAGCCGTTGCCTGTGGCACAAAAGCGGAAGGATCGGAGCGCGGGGTGGGCTCGCTCTCTGGCGGAGCATCCTTTTTAACTTCCACAGACACCGCGTTGTTTCCGCCTACGGAGTTACCGCTCAACGTCTTGGTCGCGGCCTGGACAACGTCGATTGCGCTTGTCTGTTTCGGATCGACGAGGGTGGGCTCACCGACGCGGGTGGCTTGGGCAACGTCCGGATGTTTGCGGAACGTGCCCATCATGGACGACATCATGCCGCTCTCTTCGCGACTTTCAATTTCCTTCTTATTCTGTGCAACGGCTGCCTTGGTAGGACGCGGAACTGGGATCCCTAGCGCTTCGAGGCGTTCTTTCGCGACGTCGGCGTGGTCCTGCAGCGGGTAACGGGTGATGATCTGCGCGTACGCAGCCCCGGCTTCTTTCTTGAACTGATCGGTCAGACGGCCTTTGGCGGTCTCGTCCATTTTGCGATTTTGGAGCATTGCGACTTCGCCTTCGTAGGCTTGGCCGAGAGTGAAGAGAGCGAAGTCGGCACCGCTGTACAAAGGATATCGATCAATGACAGAACGCAGGCGCGCGATAGAGGCGGGATACGACTGGCGCAAATAGTAAAACTGTCCGATACGGAACTCGCGCTCTGCGAGGACTTCCTGCACTTCCATCAAGCGAATTTTAGCTTCGGGAACAAGCTTGCTGTCGGGGAACTGGAGGATCAGGTTGCGATACTCATCTTCCGCGCGGCGCGCGTGAGTGAAGTCCCGATCAGGCTTTTCCATTTCCTGATAGTGAATGTTGGCGATCTTAAGCTGTGCTTCAGCCGCCTCAGGCATGTTCGGGAAGAACGTGATGAAGTCTTTGTATTCGATCTCGGCCTGCGTCAACGCGGTAGATCCACCCTCGGCGTACCACGAATCGGCGACTGCCAGCTTGGCGCGCGCGATGAATTCCGAGTCTGAGTAAGTGTTGATCAGAGTTTGGAGAATCATGCGGGCCTGGTCGAAGCGGTTGTGCTTCAACTGGTCCATGGCACGATCAAATAAAACCTTGTCAGGCTGCTTGGATCCGACGTTTGCCAGCGGATTGGTTACTTTCTTGTTGGTGCAGGCGACAGACAGGGCCAGCATCAACCCCAGCAGCGTGATCAACGGAATGCGTCGTGACATGAGAACCTCGGGGAAAAATTTCTTGGCCAACTCGACAGGCTCGGCCGAATGCGTCGGCTCAGGTCAGGCTCGTTGCAACAGGGCCTGATTTGCCGCTCTCAGTAATGTTTGGGCGTTGTCCTTGGGATCGCCCTTGCCGAATACAGCGCTGCCCGCAACCAGAACTTCAGCGCCTGCCCGGACGATCTCAGCTACCGTATCGAGAGCCACACCACCATCCACTTCGATTCTGAAACTTGCTCGGCGGGCTGCCCGCATTTCAGACAAGCGGCGGATTTTGTGGAGGGCGGCGGGGATAAATTGCTGTCCCCCGAAACCCGGATTCACGGACATGACGAGCACATAGTCCACAAAATCCAGCACTTCGGTAAGTGTTTCGACAGGAGTCGCGGGATTGATGACTACACCTGCCAGACAATCATGATCCTTGATGTGGTGCAAAGTCCGGTCCAGATGGTGACAAACTTCCTGATGGACCGAGATCCAGTCGGCGCCGGCTTCAGCGAAGTCGGTAATGTAGCGGTCTGGATTTTCGATCATCAGGTGGCAGTCGAGCGGCAGCTGCGTGGCCTTCCGCAACGACTTCACTACTGGTGGGCCGATGGTGATGTTGGGGACGAAATGTCCGTCCATGACATCGACGTGAATGAGCGTGGCTCCGCCTTCGGTAGCGCTGCGAACCTGCTCCGCCAGATGGGCGAAGTCAGACGCGAGAATCGACGGTGCCAGTTCGATCAAACCTGGGATTCAACCTCTTGAAAATGCTGGTTACGCTTGTGGAAATTCTAGCACGTGGGTCGACACAAGCCGGGGCGGAAACGAGAGGAAAAATGGCGGCGCGTGCTACTCTCAACAACTCCTTGGATGGCCACGAACCCACAACTCGGGGCTTTGTTTTACAGCATTTGCGCGGTGTTTATGTGGGGCGCCAGCGACTTCACGGGTGGGTACGCATCGCGACGTACTAACGCGTTTTTGTTTACCGCAATCGCGCATTTCAGCGGGATGGTTTTCATGACGTCGGTTGCTCTGGCAGTGCATGCGGGGTTTCCAACACGGTCTCAGGTGTTGTGGTCGCTGGCAGCCGGGGCGATTGGTGGAATATCGCTGCCGTTGTTCTTCAAGGCGCTGGCCTCGGGAAAAATGGGCTTGGCGGCTCCGGTCTCAGCGGTGCTCGGAGCGGGAATCCCAACGATCTTCAGCATGATGACGGAAGGATTTCCTGGCGTCGGACATGTTCTGGGCTTTGTTTTGGCGGGAGTTGGCGTATGGCTTATTTCGCGCGCAGAGGATGGCGGCACACGTCCTGAGGGGCTCGGATTAGCCGTGTTGGCAGGGATTGGATTCGCCGGATTTTATATTTGCATTCGCCAAGCGGGCGATGGTTCGGCGGTTTGGACTGCAACGATCGCGCGCGCGGCATCATTCGTCGTGACCAGCACGATTGTGCTGGTTGGAGGCCACTGGCAGCGAACCGCCCCTGTGATCCTGGGAATGGCGTGTATGGTGGGTTTTTTGGATGTGACTGGCAGCATGGCATTCATTCGCGCCAGCCAGGCGGGACGTCTTGACGAAGCGGTGGTATTGAGCTCGCTGTATCCGGTGGTGACAGTCTTACTTGCGCGCATTCTGCTGCGAGAGCACTTTACGCGCTGGAAACTGGTAGGGATGATCACGGCATTGATCGCCGTGCCGATGATTGCAGGATAATTGCGCAGTGAAAAAGCTGAGCCAACTCGTAAGGTGACGGCAGGTATTTGTGGCGCTGATCGAGATTCGCAATCTAGTGAAAGTGTTCTCGCTGGGCGAGTCGGTGTTCGGCACGCCGCTCAAGGGTGAGGTGCGTGCAGTGGACGACGTTTCGCTCGACATTGTGGCGGGCGAGACACTCGGCCTGGTCGGCGAATCGGGCTCGGGGAAAAGCACGTTGGGACGCCTCGTGTTGAGGCTGATCGAGCCCACTTCCGGGAGCGTTAAGTTTGAAGGACGCGACCTGACATCGGTTTCAGCCACGGAAATGCGCGGATTCCGACGCGATCTGCAGTTCATTTTTCAGGACCCTTTTGGCTCACTCGATCCGCGATTCCGCGTGGAAGATGTGATCGCGGAGCCGCTGGTTATTCACGAGCACATGAGCGTGGACGCCAGACGTGTCCGCGTTTCCGAGTTGCTACGTGCTGTCGGACTCGATGAGTCCGCGATGCGACGTTTTCCTCACGAGTTCAGCGGGGGGCAGAGACAGCGCGTTGGAATTGCTCGGGCGTTGGCGCTGCGTCCGAAATTCATTGTGGCGGACGAACCGGTATCCGCTCTTGACGTGAGTGTTGGCGCGCAGATCGTGAATCTGCTTGCCCAGCTACAACGAGAATTTGGACTAACGTACCTGTTCATTTCGCATTCGATGCCGGTGGTGAGGTATCTATCGACGCGGATCGCGGTGATGCAGCGCGGAAAGATCGTGGAAGTTGGAACGACTGAGCAGATCACGGAGCGGCCAAAACATCCGTACACGCAAGCATTGCTGAAGGCCACTCCTGAAGTTGTAGGGTGAGCGTATATTTCTGAGGATATTGCCGTGTAGTAGACGTCAAAAACGATTTTCGGGCCTGGTCTCTTCATTGTATCCTTCCGATCCGGAGGTGTTTTCGTGAGCCGTTATTTTGTTTTCCTGGCAGTCCTGTTGAGTTGCTCGGTTCCCTCGATTGCGCAAACCAAGAGCCCGGTGAGCGACGTGATTCGCGATGTAGTGGCATCGCGGCAGAAGAATGTCGTTGCTGCCATAGAGGCGATGCCTGCCGATAAGTTCGGATATAAGCCCACGGCTGACCAGATGACGTTCGGACACCTGGCCCAGCACATTGTGGAAGCCAACAATTTCTTTTGTGCTAAGGCGGCCGATATCGCCGAGCCCAAGGTCGAAGTGAAAGAGACCGACGGCAAGGACAAACTTGTCGCGGCCGTAAAGGCTTCGTTCGATTTCTGCACGACGTCACTGGCGAAGACCGACGACTCAAAACTTGGAGACACGATCGAGGGTTTTGGCGGGAAGAAACAGTTGCGCGCGTGGGCGTTCATCGCCTTGGCCAGTAATCTTGCCGATCACTATGGGGCAGCGGCGATGTATTTGAGGCTGAATGGAATTTTGCCGCCGACTGCGCAGAAGAAGTGATTTTAGCTCTCAGCTCTTCCTCTTCGCTCTCGCTGGCAAGCGAGGTTGCATCGGTTTCTTACTTTATTTGGACTAGCTCGCCTACGTCGGCTGTGCGTGATTCTTCGGGGGGATGCTGAGGGGCGCGCCAGGCATCGAGTACGGAGACCTGGTGGACGCATGACACGGTGCAATGCGGAGCACAGGGTTTTTCGGTGAGATATTCGCGACGGATGTCGACGGTTGAATACTTCTCGAGAGGAATTCCAGGATAGCCACGCTGCTGCGAGCAGTAGTGGACGAGCCCGTCTTCGCAAATATAGAGATATCGCGCGCCGGCGCGGCAACGCCACTGGTTGGGCCGTCCTTGCGAGATGTTGTCCTGGAAAGAATTGATGCGCGTGAAGCTGCGCTTCTCCATGCTTTTCATCTCGTGGTAAACGGCGCGTTCCTCGTCCTTGAGCGGCTGAACCTGGCCTTGGCCGTCGTGAATGATGCCGACCGTGGAACTGAACCCCAGCTCCATGGCGCGTTTACCGATCGTCAGCGCATCCTGCGGATTGCTTACCCCACCGCCGACGACCGAATTGATATTTATGTGGAAGTCAGCGTACTCGGCCAACAGCTGCAGCTTCTTGTCGAGAACTTTCAGAGATTTTTTCGAGACGTCGTCGGGCGTGACGTTGTCGATCGAAATCTGCAGCCACTCGAGCCCGGCGCGATTCAGGCGCTCGATGCGCTCCGGCACTAACAGGTATCCGTTTGTAATGAGGCCGGCGACCATCCCATGATGACGGATGCGGCTGATGACGTCGTCGAGTTCCGGATGGAGGAGCGGCTCGCCGCCGCTGATGGTCACGACGGAAGTTCCGAGTTCGGCCAGCTTGTCGATGCGGCGGAACATGGTTTCGAGCGGGACGGGCTTCGAGAAATCGTCGTACTCGTTGCAGTATTCGCAGGCGAGGTTGCAGCGTCGAATGGGGATGATGTGCGCGAGCAACGGATGGTCCGTCGACACAAAGGCGCGAGCAACTTCCCGGGCTCCGCGAAGGTCACGTAAGGCCGCTTTGACACGGCGGCGCAGGCGTACGGCAGTGGATGGCATTGCTGGTTTAATTAAACCACATGGCTGGGCTAATGCTCAGTTTGCGGCAGTATTCGGGGAAAAATGCGGGGTGAATGGAGAGCTTTGGATTGTCCTGGCATGTAGAGCCTTGTTTACTTGGCGACTTGGGGCCGGTGAATAGGCTGCGGCTACTCATTTCGGGGAGGGTCGCGGAATAGCTCGTGAAAACGTCTGGTAGCAACACTTAAGCCCGGCTTGGTCAAACAACTGGGACGAGAGGCAAGTCAGCGGAAAGGTAGCTTGGCACTATTCTGCCATATGGCACCTTATTTTCCGCTCCCGGGACAACCCTCCACTTTGGGATTTACGGGCACTTCTCAGAAGTCTCAGAAGAACACTCCAGAAATTCGTCTAGAACCGAGTCATCGTCTAGCTCTCGCCTTAGATGAAACTCTTCTTCATGTGATTTCCGGTTGAGCCATTGCGGAGTTTTCTTGCAAGGGAGTGAAAAGCGCACCTGGATAAATTCCCCAAGTTCAGCGTTCGTGTGATTTTGAACGTGAATGAGCATCGACCAATCTGCGCTTTCGTTCAAACACACAAGGCCATCGGCATACGCCACGACCTGCCCTCTGATCGTCTCGACTTTTGGCGGAGGCTCGGACAAGCGACATTGACGGCAAGAATAATTACTATCGAGCTCAAGCCTATCGACGTTGGTCGCTTCACAGTCAAATTGTATGCTGTCGTTTAGCCCTAGCATTAGTTGACACAATATTCGCGGTTACACTCATCTGGTATCAGCCGGGATGTCTTAAAAGTTAGACGACGCCCCAACCAAGTCGTTCGGGTTGGCGGCTGGATTTTCACCAGCATTTGCTCCCGGCTCCCAAATTGTATAAAAACGCAGATCTGTTGACCGCACGGAGGAAATCTCTTAGCCGATCTGTTGGTGTCCTGCTTTCTTGAGCGCATCCACTGCGGCTTCTAGGTTGTCGAGTTTGACGAGGACATAATCGGTGTCGAAGGTGGAGACGGCGACGATGGGGATTTTGTTTTCGGCCAACGGCACGAGGAAAGACGACAGGACGCCGGTCAGGGTGAACGGAAATGGGCCTTCGAGTTTTAGCGCCATCCAATCGGCTTCGCGTTTCGCGTCCGGAAGCGGATCTGGCTCCGGGCAGACAATCGAGAGTTCGTCCTGGGTCCGGGTGATCGAGACGAGGCATCCGGTCGGGATCCAGGTGGGGATGGGCGCGTCCGGGGCGAGGCGGCACACGACGTAACGATCGGGGAGTTGGCGGAAGGTGAGCGTCATCGTTCGTTTCGTATCCTCTTTTTGTCTCTGCAGTTGGGCAGTTGTCGCGCAGCTATCTGTGGCTACTGGCGGCGGTTGCATCCAGCAGGTTCAGGAAATGCAGTTTCTTCTCCGCCGGCAGGAATGCCGCTTCGAATGAATTGCGCGCCAGCTCGCGGAGCTGTTCGTTCGTGAAGCCGTAGGTGTCTTGCGCGAGCTGGAATTCCCCGTCGAGGGTTGTCGCGAACATGGCTGGATCGTCGGTGTTCAGGGTGATCATCAGGCCCTGGTCGAAATATTGCTTCACAGGGTGATCGGCGGCGTTCGCGCAACATGCGGTGCGAAGATTACTTGTCACGCAGATTTCGATGGGGACCTGGCGTTCCGCTAGTTCTTCGATCAGTTCAGCGTCCTGCGCCGCCGTGAGGCCATGGCCGATGCGTTCGGCCTTGAGATTGAGAGCACCCCAGATCGATTCAGGGCCAACGGTTTCTCCGGCGTGAGCGGCAAGGTGCAAACCTTGACCAGCGGCGTAGGCGTAGACATCGCGGAAAAGTTCGGGCGCGCCTTGACGCTCGTCGCCGCCGATGCCGAAGCCAACGACGTTTCGAATTCGATACCGGGCCGCGAGTTCCGCAACGGCTTGTGCCGGCTCGGCGCCAAATTGACGTACCGCATCAAAAATCCAAAGGAGTGAGACGCCGAAATCTTGTTCGCCGCGGGCACGTCCACGTTCCAGCCCTTCGAAGATCGCGGGAAAGTCCTGCTTGCGCCACAGGCTCACTCCGACCGAGACAAATACTTCGGCATGCAGCGCGTTCTGCGTCTTCAGGTATTCCATCAGACGGTAGGTGATGAGTTCGTAGTCGTCGGGCGTACGCAGCCATTCGGTGACGGACTTAAATGCCATCAGGAAGCCGGTGAAGTCGGAGTACTTGTAAAGTTCAGCGACTTCTTCGAGCGTTCCCTGCTTGCCATGGCGCTGCTGCAGCTCGAGCAGTGTGCGCGGCTCGATGGAGCCTTCCAGATGCAGATGGAGCTCGGCCTTGGGTAGTTCGCGGATGAAGCTGGAGATGTTTGGCGCCCGCATTCAATATCGATTGTAGACGGCAGAACGAACGGCCGCGAGGTGGGGGCATCGTCGTCGGGGAAACGGGCGAGAACGGTGTCGAGGCCATGAACGCACTGAGACCGTCGCCAGCCGATTTAACGACGCAGCCAACCGGTATGACTGCCTTAGGCGGGTTGGCAGGGTCTACGTGCGCTTCTTTGCAAACTCGCTGTGATAGCGGCCATAGATGGAGTAGACACCGAGTCCGATGGCGAGCCATCCGAAGAAACGGATCCACGTGAGGATCGGCAAGCCCATCATTAGCAGAGCACAGAAAAATACGCTGGCGATGGGGGCGAACAAGCCGCCGGGAGCACGGAATCCGCGATGACGGTTGGGCTCCTTATAGCGAAGGATGATCACGCCAATCGAAACCAGGACAAACGCGAAGAGGGTGCCGATATTCGAGAGATCGGCGAGAGTCCCGATATCCAGAATGCCCGCGGGAATGCCGACCACCAATCCGGCGATCCACGTCGCGGTTGACGGGGTGCGGAAGCGCGGATGTACGCGGCCGAACAACTTTGGCATCAGGCCGTCGCGTGACATGGCGAACCAGACGCGGGCTTGGCCAAGCTGGAACACGAGGAGCGACGAGATCATACCCATCATGGCGCCGAAAAGGACGCCGAGGCGGATCCAGTGAAGCGAGGCGGAGCCAGTCGCGAGATTAAGCTTCTTCAAGCTGTTGACGACGGGTGCCGCATCATCAATGAGTGATTGCCACGGCACGATGCCCGTCAGCACAATGGCGACGCCGATGTAGAGGACGGTGCAGATCGCGAGGGTCGCGATAATTCCGATCGGCAAGTCTTTCTGCGGATTCTTGGCTTCTTCGGCGGCGGTTGATACGGAATCGAATCCGATGTAGGTGAAGAAAATGATGGAGCCACCGGTCAAGATGCCCGACCAGCCGTGCGGGGCAAACGGGTGCCAGTTGCCGGGGTTCACGTAATGAGACGCCGCGATAATGAAAGCGAGGATCGCAGAAATTTTCAGGATGACCATGGTGTTGTTGGCTTCGGCCGACTCGCGAATGCCGCGCACCAGGACCATAGTCAAAAGCATCACGATGAGAAATGCGGGGAAGTTGAAGCCGAAGTGGAGGCCGGGTGTGTATAGGACGTTGCCGGTCATGTCCGTCATACCGGACGGCAGATAGGCGGGAGAAATCCAGCGTAGGGCGGGATGCCAGCCGAACCAATCGAAAAGATCGACGAGGTGCGCAGCGAAACCGACGCTGACGGCCATGTTGCTGACGGCGTATTCGAGGATGAGGTCCCATCCAATGATCCACGCGATGAGCTCGCCCATGGTCGCGTACGTGTAGGTATACGCACTACCGGCAATCGGAATCATTGAGGCAAGTTCGGCGTAGCAGAGCGCGGTAAAAGCGCACACGATCGCGACGAGAACCAGTGACAATGCCAGCGCGGGACCGGCGCCGGGGCGTCCAAGGGTTGCTGAGTGTCGGATGATGTAGTCGAGGAGCGGCGCGTTGAGGATGGAGGAGGTGTCGAATTTCTGGCCGGCGATGGCGGTGCCAACCACGGTGAAAATGCCGGAACCGATCACGGCGCCGATGCCGAGAGCGGTCAGAGAAACGGGGCCCAGGGTTTTCTTTAATCGGCGATCGGGGTCTTCCGAGTCGGAGATCAGCTTGTCGATGGACTTGCAGCAGAAGAGTTGGTTATCCAGAGGAACGCTCCCCGGTTGAAGTAATCGCGCCAGGCTTGTCGGCGCGGCGGCAACGGGCCTAGCCGATGCCTGACAGCAGTTGATGCTGAAGAGGGCACAGGATGTAGCCTGTGCCCCTCAGAAAATCGGCTTAGCGCTTGGACTGGCCGCGTACCAGCTTTTTCACTTTGCGCTTCTTCGACCCACGAGCGTGGTCGCGCGGCTTCTTCGGCTTTTCGGCCTTGATCTTTTTGCGCACTGCGCGCTTTGCCTTCTTGCGTTCTTCTTTGTTCAACTTTGAAGTGTTTGCCATGAGTGCTGTTTGAATTCCTTCTTTGCGATTTGTCCAGCGATTGAATTGACCTTGCTGTGAGTGCGCGCTGGTAAGCTATCAGCTTTCAGCTCTCGGTAGTCAGCTTTCACGCCTTTTCCAATTGCGCGTACTTCTCTACCAGCTTCTTCAGACCGAACCGGGGGAATTGTACCGTAATCTTGGCATCTTCCCCATCTCCTTCGCGCTGGTAGACAGTTCCCTCTCCATATTTCGGGTGGCGGACTTTCTGTCCCGGGCGGAACCCCTTCTTGCCCGTAGGCTCTTCGATCGACATTTTAGGTCGACTGAATTTCTTGCCGCGTGAAGCGAAAAACTCCGCGATGTTGTCGATGGAGTTATAGCTTTTGCCGGAGTAACTCTCGGCCGCGGCCGCTTTCTGGCGCTGAGCGTCTGGATTCCAACTCGCGCTTTGGTCTTCGTCTTCGTAGGAGTAATGGGTGGATTCGGAATATGTGCTCGCGGGGCTGCGGACTGGTTGACGGCCGGAGAGGCCGCTGGCGACACGCGATTGCGTGGCAGTTGTTGCGCGGCCACGTCGCGGCGTCCCCAGGTCTTCGATCAGTTCTCCGGGCACTTCTTCAAGAAAGCGAGACGGAACGCTCGCTTCGGGCATGTCTGTGCCATAGCGCCGGCGATAGACCGCGCGGGAGAGGACCAGGGTGTCCATGGCGCGGGTCATCCCAACGTAGCAAAGACGGCGTTCCTCCTCGATGGAGTCAGGCTCAAGAAAAGTACGGGAATGTGGGAAGAGGCCTTCTTCCATGCCGCAGAGAAAGACCAGTGGGAATTCGAGCCCCTTGGCGGCGTGAAGCGTCATCAGCGTGATTTGCGCGCGCTCGTCGTAGGCGTCAGCGTCACTGACCAACGCGGCGTGATCGAGGAACTGGTCGAGCGTCTCGCCGCGATCCTTCGAGTCCATGGCGGCGTTGACGAGTTCGCGAAGGTTCTCAATGCGGGAATAAGCTTCCGGAGTGTCCTCAGCTTCGAGTTGCTTAATGTAGGCGGTGCGGTCGATCAGGAACTTAAGAAGTTCCGCGGTCGTAGCGGCAGAACCTGGGGTGCGAAAGCCTTCCGGGGCTTCCCCGGCGGTATCTTGCGATTCCGGGGCAACAGCGATCGGGTCTTGCGACGCGTCGGCGTTCGCGCCAAAGTCAAAGCTGGCAGTTCCAAAATCGGCCGGATCGAATGAGATCTGATCGTCAAGCTGCTCGGCGACCTCAACGGCGGCGGGAGCGTCTTGCGGCTCTTCGGTTTGTGAAGTCGCTGCCAGGCGGTCGGCGTAGGAGCCGGCCAGCATGGCACGTGCGTCTTCGATAAGGTCGCGAAATTGTTTCAACGCTATCAGAGCTCGTTGCGGGAGTAGTTGTCGCCGCAAAGTCTCGGCGATTGCACCCCAGAGAGAAGCCTCTGTTTCCAGCGCCACTCGCTCCAGCGTTTCGAGAGTTGTTTTGCCGATTCCACGGACGGGCGTATTGATGACGCGCAGGAGGGAAATGGAGTCATCCGGATTTTGAATGACTTTGAGGTACGAAATCATGTCCTTGATTTCAGCGCGTTCGTAGAACGAGAAGCCACCGACGACGTGGTACTTCAAGCCATAGCGACGCATGCCTTCTTCAAAGAGTCTCGATTGGGAGTTGGTGCGGTAGAGAACAGCAGCGCGCGGCGTCTCGCCCTGCTCGTTAGCTTCGCGCAAGTAGCGCGAGATCCGGTCCGCAACGAAGAGGGCTTCATTTTCTCCATCCGGAGCTTCGTAGTAGCCGATCTTGGTGCCACCTTGACGCGACGTCCAAAGATTCTTGCCCTTGCGCCGGACGTTGTTGGCAACGACAGCCGAGGCGCCCTGCAAGATATTTTGGGTAGACCGGTAGTTCTGTTCGAGGCGAACGATCTTTGCTTCTGGAAAGTCCCTTTCAAACTCGAGGATGTTGCGAATGTCGGCACCGCGCCACGAGTAGATGGATTGGTCTTCATCACCGACGGCACAAACGTTGTGCCGCGTGCCGGCTAGCATTCGCATCAGTTCGTACTGCGGACGGTTGGTGTCCTGATACTCGTCGACGAGAATGTATTGGAAGCGGCGGTTATAGTAGTCGCGCACTTCCGACGATGACTTCAGCAGGCGCACGGTTTCCAGCAGGAGGTCGTCGAAATCCAATGCGTTGGCCTTGCGGAGTTCTTTGCGATATTCCTCGTAAATGTGGGCTACGCGTTCGGTCTTAGGGTCGTCGGAGTTGAGATAAACCTCCTGCGGATCGAGCATGTGATTTTTGGCCCAAGAGATTCGCGAGAGCACCGTGCGCGGCGTGAGTTCTTTATCGTCGATGCCAAGGCGCTTCATCGCGGACTTTACGAGGCTCTGCTGATCACTTTCGTCGTAGATGACGAAGCTCTTCGTGTGTCCGATAGGAGGCTGACCGGGGACGGCGGATGGAATTCGGAGCGCTTCGATGTCGCGGCGCAGCAACCGCACGCAGAACGAGTGGAACGTGGAGATGACTGGCTTCGCGATCGAGAGGCCGCCGACCAGGCGATCGACGCGCTCAACCATTTCGGAGGCGGCCTTGTTGGTGAACGTCATCGCGAGAATGGATTCGGGCATTGCCCCCATATGCTCGATCAGGTAGGCAATGCGATAGGTGATGACCCGTGTCTTGCCGCTGCCGGCGCCGGCGAGGATCAGCAATGGGCCGTCAGTAGTTTCGACGGCTTCGCGCTGCTGCGGGTTGAGTTGGTCGAGAAAAGACAAGCTCGTGAAGTCCTTGATCAATATTTAGAATTTCAATTTCCAATTGCCAATTTGCGATTGAAATGATCCGGAGAGCGGACCTCCGCCATTGGTCAACTCGCGATTGGAAAACCTAAATGCTTAGCAAACCTTCGCGCGCTCTGCCCTGCATTCCTCGCATGGACAGACTTCTCGCAGAAAAGCCCACGAGTAAATTCCCAGATCATGCCCGTCATTCCACGAGAACCGTATCGCATATTTCCCTACCCCTTCCGCAGCGGTTGGCTTGGCGGTGGCTTTGAACATCGGCAGCGCCCCCGGGGCCAGCTGCGGGGCCTCGCCTGGCTGGCGGCCCGCTTTGTCGCGTTCCTCGTCGCACAGTGCGCATGGGCAGGCGTCCCGAAGAAACGCAAACGGGTAGCTGGAACGGTGGCCGTCCTTCCACTCGATTTCCATGCCAGTTCCCGTACTAACGTTCACTTTGACCGTTTTTGGGTCATTGGCGAGCGTTGGCGTGGGATTTACGTGCGGCATGGGTTTAGTATCGCATGCGACAACTGGAAGGGCTTTTTAACCACGGAGGACACGGAGTCGCACAGGAACCATAGGCGGGCGAAACGGCGGTGAGGTTGGCGAAAACGGCTCAAATCCGGTAAAATCTAGTGTTTGCACTTCAAGTTCTGATCTTCCCTGGAGTAGGTAATGGCTCAAGTGTGTGCAATGTGCGGCAAGAAGCCGCAATTTGGAAATAACATCAGCCACGCGCATAACGTGACGAAGCGGCGGTGGAACGTCAATCTGCGCCCGGTTCACGCAAAAGTGGGCGGCTCGAACAAGCGGATCCGCGTTTGTGCTGCCTGCCTGCGCAGCGGCAAAGTCGTGAAGGCGTAGCTCCTCCCGCGTCTCGTTTCCAATTGTCAATTTGCAATTGTTGATTGAGGGGAAAAGTGTGTTTGCGGGAGAGACTCTCCACGCCAAGGAGCGTCGGCTCGCGCGGAGAACGCGAGCCTTCGGGATAAACGCCTAGCGCTGATAGTTGGTTACTTCACACCGATCAATTGCACGTCGAAGATCAGCGTAGCGTTCGGAGGGATGACACCCGGATATCCCTTGTCGCCATAGGCCAAGTTTCCTGGAATCTTGAGCTGACGCTTACCACCGACTTTCATTCCAGCTACGCCTTCATCCCAGCCCTTAATCACATCGCCAGCGCCGAGGGTGAAGGTGAAGGGCTTTCCCGAGCCAACGGACGAGTCAAACTTTTTGCCGTCCGTGAGCCAGCCCGTGTAGTGAACCTCGACAGTCTGTCCGGCGGTAGCGACTGGGCCGGTGCCGGGTTGAAGGTCCCAATACTCGAGTCCGGACGGAGTCTTCGTAGGTTCGCCTGTCACTTTGGATGGTCCTCCTGCTGCGGGTCGAGTGGTTGCCGTCGTCTTCTTCGCCGCGGTTCCGGTTTTGGATGCCGTTGAGCTCTTCTTTGGTGTTGTGGTGCCGGTTTTAGTTGTGCCAGTCGTCGTACCGGCTGTCGAGCCGGTTTGTGCGGGCGCGGCAGGGACAAGTGCCAGCCCACAGGCAGCCAGCAATAACGCGAATCGAATCATGAAGCCTCCAATCGTAAGTGCTCACTACGGATCGAACCGTCAGGCCAATGCGATTACATCGATCTCAACCAGAACGTCTTTCGGGAGACGAGCCACTTCGACCGTAGACCGTGCCGGTGGCGCGGAAGAGAAGTAGCGTCCGTACACTTCGTTCATTGCCGTGAAATCGTTCATGTTCTTCAGGAAGACCGTGGCTTTGACTACTTTCTCAAGGCCCGTGCCAGAGGCTTTCAGGATGCCGTTCAGGTTCTTCAGCACACGGTCAGTCTGAAACGCGATGTCTCCTGTTACGAGCGTGTTGGTCACTGGATCCAAGGCCACCTGGCCTGAAACGAATACGAATCCATTTGCGCGGATGGCCTGCGAGTAAGGGCCGATCGCTTTGGGACCGTCATTCGTGGAAATTACGTCGCGCATGAAACCTCCGAAAGTAGTTCTCGGTTCTCAGTTCTCGGTTCTCGGTGGTATCCGTTTAGCTGTTGGCTTCCGAGCAACCTTAGTGCGGACAGTATTCTACCTTGCCCACCGAGTTTGCTGAGAACTGACATCTGAGAACTGTGCTTAGATTTTTTGTAATCTTTGGACATCGTGTACGCCGGGGATCTGGCGGACGCCCTTGATGATTTGCTCGAGGTGTTTCAAGTCGGCGATGTCGAGGATGACGTCGATGTTGGCTTGTCCATTGGACGTGCGGGCTTCGATGTTCCGGATATTCGTCTTGCTGTCGCTGATGACTGCTGTGATCTGCTTGAGCATTCCAAAACGGTCGTCGCAGTAGAGGGTAAGTTTTACGGGGTAGGCAGCTGGTGGGCCATCAGTGTCGCGCCCCCACTGGACGTCAATCTTGCGGTCCGGTTCATACATCAGCGCTGTCACGTTGGGACAGGAGACGGCGTGAACGGCCACGCCCTTTCCTCGCGTAACGTATCCCACAATGGCTTCGCCGCGGATCGGGTTGCAACACCGGGCGCGATAGACGAGCAGGTCGCCATGGCCCTTAACGGTAATGGCATTGGTGTCGCCACCAAAGACGCGCCGAACGACATTTGCAAAGGTGGTCGGGTCTTCCCCGGAGGCATCCGGCTGAGCGTTGGCGGGCGCGAATTTTGCGAGCACCTGACGGGCGGAGTACTTGCCGTACCCAATTCCGGCCATCAAGTCGTCGGGGCGCCCGAGCCCATAGTCGTTGGCGGCGCGTAGTAAGTCGTCATCCTTGATGTCTTTGAGCGAAATTCGGTACTTGCGCGCTTCTTTTTCAATCAGCTTCTTGCCGATTTCGATGGCGCGTTCACGCTGGTGGACGTTGAGCCAGTGCTTGATTTTCTGGCGGGCACGCGACGATTTAACAACCGCGAGCCAATCACGGCTCGGCCGGTGTCCGGGCTGCGTCAAGATTTCGACGATGTCTCCGGAATGAAGTTTGTGGCGCAACGGCACCATGCGGCCGTTTACTTTTGCGCCGACGCAGCTGTGTCCGACCTCGGTGTGGACGGAGTATGCAAAATCAATGGGGGTCGAATCGCGAGCAAGCACAACCACTTTTCCCTTGGGAGTGAAGGTGTAAACCTCTTCCGGGTAGAGATCAATTTTTAGAGTGGAGAGGAATTCGTTGGGATCGCTGACATCGCGCTGCCACTCGACCACCTGCCGCAGCCAGGCGAGGCGCTGCTCATCTTGCGCAGACACCGGCCCGTCTTTGTATTTCCAGTGGGCCGCGATGCCTTCCTCGGCCATCTTGTGCATTTCTTCGGTGCGGATCTGAATCTCGAACGGCTCGCCGCTTTCGGTGATGACCGAGGTGTGCAGCGATTGGTAAAAATTAGGCCGTGGCATGGCGATGAAGTCTTTGATTCGTCCTGGAACCGGACGCCAAAGATTGTGAATGATGCCGAGAACCGCGTAGCAGTCTTGCACGGAGTTGGTAATGATGCGCATGGCGTACAGGTCGTACACCTGATCGACGCCGATGCGCTGGCGAACGAGCTTCTTGTGGATGCTGTAGATGCGCTTAATCCGGCTCTCCACTCGCGCTGTGATACCAGCCTCTTTGAGCTTGTCGTTGACGACGACTTCCACACGGGAAAGAAACTGTTCGCCGGCTTTGCGTCGCGACTCGATTGCTTGATGCACTTGCTCATAGCCGATTGGATCGACGTAGCGGAATCCAAGGTCCTCGAGTTCACCGCGTATCTTGCCCATGCCGAGGCGGTGCGCGATGGGTGCGTAGATGTCGAGTGTTTCCCGCGCAATTTTTTGCTGGCGCTCGGGCGGAAGATGCTCGAGCGTCCGCATGTTATGCAGACGGTCCGCGAGTTTGATGAGGACGACGCGAATGTCGTCCACCATGGCGAGCATCATTTTGCGCAGGTTTTCAGCTTGTTGCTCTTCCTTGGAGGTGAAATCGATTTTGCTGATCTTGGTGACGCCCTCGACGATGTGCGCGACCTGTTCGCCGAATTCTTTGCGAATGTCGACAATGGTCACGGATGTGTCTTCGACGGAATCATGGAGCAGGCCCGCGGCGATGGCGACGGGGTCCATTTTCATGTCAGCGAGCACAAGGGCAACTTCTAGAGGGTGCACCAGGTAGGGCTGGCCGGAGGCGCGGGTCTGTCCAGCGTGGTGCTTCTGGGAAAATTCGTAGGCTTTCTTGATGAGTTCGAGGTCGTCGTTCGGCCGATTCTCGCGCAGCTTTCTCATCAGCTCGCGGAAGCGAGTTACCGAGAGCATATTGGTCGCGAGTTGTTGACGCAGCGTGCCCATCGGCGCGTAAATGCAGCTCTACCCACGCTGTGACGGACAGTGATTCTGCCCAAGGGTAAGGCGCGGGTGGGAAGTCTGCTGGCAGACCGCACTGAAGCTGGATCAGACGGCAGCGGAATGCTCTATGGATTTGATTATAGCTGTGGGCTCCAAGCGACCCTAGCGATTTGCGATGGATTCGTAAGGGCCGTCCGTTTGCACGGGTCAACGACTGGGTCCTCAATTTTCCCCGCGAGAAACGAGCCAGCCAGTATTCCGGAAACAGCCCTTGTGCCGAGCAATGCCTCTGCTAGAGTTAGCGCCATGCCGCAGAACGGGTTGCGAGTGCTCGTCACAGGCGCGTCGGGGCCGATTGGTGCCGCTTTGCTGCCGTCCCTCAAAGCAAGTGGGTATCAGGTGACGCGATTTGTGCGAGGGCAACCGTCGAGCGAAGGACAAATTCAGTGGGACCCGAGCCAGCCCATCGCTGCGGAGTTAGTGTCGGGATTTGACGCGGCGATCCACCTTGCTGGTGAAACCATTGTTGGGCGCTGGACCGATGACAAACGGGCTCGCGTCCGCGATAGCCGCACATTGGGAACGCGACACCTGGCACAGGCGCTAGCCCATGCCAAGAAACCACCTCGAGTGTTTATCAGCGGTTCGGCGATTGGATTTTACGGAGACCGCGGAGACGAAATTTTGCGCGAAGATAGCGCTCCCGGCCAGGGCTTTCTGGCGGAAGTGTGCCAGGAATGGGAAGCGGCGGCCCGTCCGGCGAAGGATGCTGGCATTCGCACTGCGAACCTGCGGACCGGCCTTGTGTTGAGTGCCGACGGTGGCGCGCTTCCCAAGATGTTGCCGCCTTTCAAATTTGGCCTCGGCGGAAGATTGGGATCGGGCCGGCAGTGGTGGAGCTGGATCCATGTGCAAGACCTGGTTGGAGCGATGCACCACATTATGAAATCCGACCTGATCGAAGGCCCCGTCAATGGTGTGGCTCCTGGGGCTGTGACGAATGGCGAGTTCACAAAAACCTTAGGCTCGGTGCTCTCGCGGCCGACGATATTTCCCGTTCCTGAGTTTGCATTAGCACTTGCTTTGGGCCGAGATGCCTCGAAAGAACTACTGCTCTCGAGCCAGCGCGTTGAACCCGCGCTTCTGGTTGCCAGCGGCTACCCGTTTCACTACAGCGAACTGAAGAAGGCGTTGCAGGCAATTCTGCGATAGGAATTTTCACCCTGTTCATCCATTACCAAGGCGTGTGATAACGGTCACATCTGTTCGGTGACAAGGCCTGCCACAATCGTTTCTTCATGGTGAAGAAATGCATGTCGAATGCGGCAATGGTCGCACTGCTGGCCTTGGCGAGTATGACCTGGCAGGTGCGCGCAGTGTCCATGCCACCGCATTCGCTGGGTGCGCAGGAACATGCATGCTGCCCCCAGGCAAATCTTCCCAAGATGACGGTTTCGTCGCCGTCCCCCTCCCCCGCGACTCCGTGCGATGAAAGACGAAAGTGTTGCTTTCAGCGTTCTCCGCTTGGTGTCCCAGCGCTAGCAGTCACGACTATCCGTACAGAGACACTAATTGAAGCGGTCGCACCAGCCCCTCCCCAACTCCCCGCTCGGCAGGTGTTCGATGTGTCACGGTCGAGAGCCGAATCGGTTCGCGATCGAAGCAGTGGTCCTGTCACTCTCCGGATCTAAAAACTGTCCGCATAGCCAGACCTGCGGTTTGCTCGATAGGCAACCGCAAACAGATACGGCGGCACAACACTCTAGAAATCTGGAGAATTCGTGATGAAGATTAAATTGATTGCACTATTTCTCGTTCTTACGCTTACAGCTTGGGCACAAACGGCAGTTCAACAGGCCCCGACGCAAGACAAGCCTGCGGTCGGCGAAACGAAAGATGCAACGTCCTGCTGCCATGGGATGAAACATCAGGGCGCGGAAGGAATGTCCTGTTGCAAGCATGAAGCGAAAACAGGTCAGAACAATACGATGTCCTGCTGCCAACATGAAGGCAAAGGGATGTCGTGTTGCAATGACAAATCTGGAAAAATGAATTGCATGAAAGCTGAAAAGGATAAATCCGCTAGGTGCTGTGGTGGCGATGCAGGCTGCTGCAAAGACGCCAAGGGATGCTGTGGCGAATCAAAAGACGACAACAAGACGTCGATGAATTGCTGCGGTGACAAGTGTGAGCGTCGCGCTCATGTGGGAATGTAACGAAGCCTCAACGTGTAAAAGCCCCGGTCCAATTGGTCGGGGCTTTTGTTTTACGAAATCACTTGAGTGCCCTATGAAGGCGGCTCGTTCGCATTCTTGCCGGTCTTCGACTTTTTAGGTTTTGGCTCCAGGTAGGTGTGCGTAATGCGATCGTGCCAACACAGTCCATCTTCGTCTAGAAAACACCAGCCATATCCCATCCCGAGGGAAAGACCTGACAGAGCAGATGTGATGACTCGCCACCTGCGAACATTGCGGGTGACCGGCCGTCCGTCAAACCGGCGTAGTTGGAGCCGAGCCGCGAGCAATCCGGGGCTACTGCCGTTGTGCACTAGAAACGCATACTGGTAGACGACCCAGAAGAGTGCGGTGATGCCGATTGCACTCTCAATGATTTTTAAAGTGGGCGGGAGCATTCCAACCAGCTGGAACGCAACAAATCCAAAGGCTGACAATCCTGTTAAGACGATAAGCAAATCAACGATCGCTGCAAAAATTCTGCGGCCGAGCGGCGCACTCTGCAGCGGCAGATCAAACCCGGGACGGCGCTCCGGCTCATTCTTTTCGGTCGGCGAGGTTATCAATATGCCGCCCATTGCCGGCGGAGGAGGCACGATGTCGGGCGCTTCCACGATGCGTGGACGATCAATGACGGGGTCGGCGAGCTCATCCAGCCGCACCGGCGCGGTATAAGAGCGAGGAAATTCGATTATCTTTGCGGTCGGTTCGGGTTTTTCAAGCGGTGCAACTTCCTCGATGCGGAGTAGAGGGTCGGCCTCATATTCCAACTCGGGTTCAACGCGTTCCAGTGCTGCCGACTGGCGCCCGGCGTACGTCGAGGATCCGGCTGGGCGAGATGACGCGGCCGGAGGATCCAGCAACGAAGCGGCATTCCAGGTTTGTGCCGGTGGGTCGAAGTTGAGTCGCAGCGACGGATAGCGGGGCTCTTTCACTTTGCGCCGCGAACGGTACTGGTTCAGACGCGCGGCAACTTCACGCCGCCAGGCATCCGGGTCCTGCTGATCGCCCGCAGCGATCGCAGGTGCCAAACCGCCGTCACCAGAATGAGGCGCCATGTCGAATTCAGCCGGTGAGCTTGCTTCAACGGACGCCGAGGTAAGCTCAAGGCCTCCGGGAACATCGGGAGTGTTTTCCGAAATGGGCACGAACCGCGGTTGCTGGAGTGACTCTTTGGCGGGACTATCCGGAGATGTGATCTCCGGGATTAGAGCCGCTTCGACCAGACACACGTCGGAGGCAGCCTCCGGCTGAAAGCGTGGATGGGACTGGGCTGAAAATGAGGGACGTGCTACTGCGTCACAGTGGCAGTCCTCGCCGCACCGCGGGCAAATCATGAATGGTCTTCGGAGAACGCCAGAGCCAGAGCAGGTCGAGGCGGTCAGTCTGGAGAAGATCGGTCGCTTTGCCACTCACCGTACACCGTGCTAACGTCAAAGCTTCCGGTGACACACTTCCGGTGGAGCGTTCTTGCGTTCCCGATGATCTCCCGCACTCGATTTCTTATCACGGCGGCGTTTGTCTGTCATCTGCTTCTCGCTCCCGCGATAGTTACCAGCCAGTTGCTTTCGGATTCGGCTTCCCCGCAAGAGCCCGTAACTATCGTGCCCACAGCCGCGGCCACCGAAGAGGTGAGGGTGAGCGCGATCACCCAGGAGAAAGACGGCCCGGTTTTTAAACTGCGCGGAGCGGCGGAAGTCCGATACCACAATTACATCCTCTACGCCGATGAAATGACGTACAGCACCGAGACGGGAGAGGCGAGTGCCAACGGGCACGTCGTTCTCGATGGCGGCCCTTACGATGAGCACATTCGCGCCACTCGCGGAACTTACAACCTGCGGACGGAGAGCGGACGTTTTTACGACGTGAACGGAACAGTTGGCTTGAGAATACAAGGTTCCCGGTATGTGTTAACGACATCGAGCCCATTTGTTTTTACCGGCAAGGAGGTCGAGAAGACTGGCCCCAATCATTACGTCGTTAACCATGGGACAGTTACCACTTGCGAACTTCCACATCCCAAGTGGGAATTCCGAGCGCAGAAAGTCGTAGTGGATGCCGGCGCAAATGCGAAGGTGTACCAGAGTACGTTCTTGCTCGGAGGGCTTCCAGTTTTCTACTTTCCTTTCGCGACGCACCCGGTCGAGAAGCAACAGCGCCAATCCGGTTTCCTGATCCCAAGCATCGGAAATTCTTCGCGGAAAGGCAATATTGTTGGCGAGTCTGTGTACTGGGCCATCAATCGCAGCACGGACATGACCCTGGGAGCTGAGTATTTTTCATTGCGAGGCTGGTCCCAGCGCGGCGAATTTCGAATGCGTCCCAGCGAAACCTCGTTCATCGATATCAACTACTTCGGTGTCAGCGATCGTGGCATCGGATTTCCCCCTGTCGACCAGGGCGGACAGGAAGCGCGCCTGAACGCAGAAGGGCGATTCAGTGGCTTCCGAGCAGTTTCCAACATCGACTACCTAAGTTCTTTTGTATTTCGACAGGCTTTCAACGAAACCTTCAGTCAAGCGGTCTATTCAGAAGTCAAATCGCAGGTATTTCTTTCAAATACCACACGAGGGTTCTCGTTCAATGCGCTGGCGCAGCGTTATCAAAACTTCGAGAGCACGCAGCCGGGTGATGTGGTCACGATCTTGCACATGCCCAGTGTGTCGATGTCGAGTGTGGACAGGCAGATCGGCCGAACACCGTTTTACTGGTCGTTCGATGCTGCCGCTGAAGGGTTGTCGAGAAGTGAGCCCGGCTTTCGCACCGGGAATCTGTTGGGGCGGTTCGATTTGAGCCCGACGCTATCGCTTCCACTTCTGTTTCGAGGATGGTCGGTGCGGCCGGAGCTTAGTTTCCGGGAGACGCTTTACACCCAACAACTCTCGCCGGCTGGGACGTTTGGCGGGTTTGGTTCGGCGATTGACGACGTGATCAACCGGAAGGCATTGCTGACCTCCGTGGAAGTTCGCCCGCCTTCGCTTTCTCGCGTATTTGAACACGAAGTATTCGGCCGCAAATGGAAACATGTGATCGAGCCGCGGTTTGTTTACTCCTATGCGAGCGGGGTGAACAACTACAACCGGATTCTGCATTTCGACGATCGGGACATCCTGACGGATACCAATGAAGTTGAGTACGCCATCATTAATCGCATTTATGCGAAGAGGAACGATTCCAATTCGGATGATGACTGTTCGGCTGAGGCGATCTCTTCCCTGACCGTCGGCGGAGCCACACCCCAAAGCATGATTCCGTGGGAGCGAACGACTGGTCCGCAAGAGGCGCCGTGCTATCCAAAAACGCAAGTGAGAGAGCTTCTCTCTTGGGAGCTGGCGCAGAAGTACTTTATCGATCCAACGTTCGGCGGGGCGCTGGCGGACGCACAGCGCAACGTGTTCACGACCACTGCGAACTTCTCTGGCATTGCCTTTCTGACGCAAGCACGTCACCTGTCGCCGCTAATCTCAAGGTTGCGAATGGAGACTTCGGCTCGGACCAATGCAGAGTGGGATGTGGATTACGATTTTCGCACTGGCCGCCTCAATGCCAGCACTGCGCTGATCAACTATCATTTTGGGCAATTCACTGTCGGTGGCGGCGATGCATTTCTGCGTCTTAACGGCGAGTCAAGTGCAGCGTTGCCCGAGGCACCTGAAGATTTTCACCAGTTTCGCGTGCTGTTCGGATACGGGTACCCGAACAAGCGCGGTTTTGCCGGGGCCTCCAGCTTTGGTTTTGACGCGAATCAAGGCTTCCTGCAGTACGGAACGATTCAGACAACGTACAACTGGGATTGCTGTGGGGTGAGCTTTGAATATCGTCGGTTCGCCCTAGGGTCCGTGCGCAACGAGAATCAGTTCCGCTTTGCCTTCAGTCTGGCCAACGTGGGGGCATTTGGAAACCTGCGACGGCAAGAACGATTGTTCTGAGCTTCGCGCATCCCACCCTCACAACGGGTGGATTAGTTAGAATACTCATGATGTCGGCAGCAGCTCAGCTCGAGACCAAGCGCGCCGTGCTCGATGCACGCTTGAGGGCACTCGGTCGGACGTTGGTCGCTTACTCGGGTGGGGTCGATTCCGCATTTCTCGCCTGGGCAGCACACCAAACGCTCGGAGAGAACATGCTGGCCGTGATCGCCGATTCCGCAAGTCTGGCACGTAGTCATCTGGATGACGCAATCGCTTTCGCCCGGGAGCAGCAAATTCCGCTAAAGGTTGTAGAGACTGGGGAACTCTCCAACCCCGACTATGCTCGCAACGACTCGCAGCGATGTTTCCACTGCAAGGACGAATTGTTTACCGTGATGGAGGTTTTCCGCGCCGAACACGGTTTCGATTCGATTGCATATGGGGTAAACCTCGACGATCAGGGCGATTTCCGTCCTGGGCAGCGAGCGGCTCGCGACCATCACGTCGCAGCGCCATTGCTGGACGCCGGCCTAACCAAGCAGGACATCCGGAACCTAGCGCGCGATGGGGGACTTCGAGTTTGGGAGAAGCCCGCATCTGCATGTCTTTCCTCGCGAATCGAGTACGGCCGTCCGGTTACCCGTGAAGCTCTCTCTGTGATCGAACAGGGCGAGGACGCGCTTCGCGCCTTGGGGTTCCGTCAGTATCGGGTTCGACATCATGGTGAGATTGTTCGCATTGAGATTGCCCGCGACGAGCTGGCACGCGCCCTTGCCCCAGCGATGGCGGTCGAGTTCACTCGCATCTTCAAGGCGCTCGGGTTTAAATTCGTGACGCTCGACCTTGAAGGCTTTCGTTCGGGGTCCATGAATAGCTTGCTTCCGGCAGATCAACTGGTAAAACGACCGGCCTGATCGGTTCCCGCAAGTCCTTGGAAGAAGGCCCGTTTCGGGCGGGTCAGCCGCCGCACTGTGAGATAATCGAGCGTACCCCCAACAAATGCTGAGGCGTTTAATAGTGACGTTGTTCCGAAAATCCCTGTTCATTTTGCTTCTTGTCTGTTTGGGCTGTTCAGCCCAGTCCGTGCCGACTGACACCGCGCGCAAGATTGAGCGCCAGGTAAGGTTTTTCTATACGATCCCGTCCGAAGTGAAGGTGACGGTGGGCCCGCTGAAGGCGAGTGATTTCCCGAACTACGATGCGCTGACGATCACCTTTGAGGGCGGGACAAAGAAGGAATACGATTTTTTACTGTCGAAGGACGGAAACACTCTCATCCGCATGACGAAGATGGATCTGAGCAAAGATCCGTATGCGGAGTTGATGAAAAAGATCGATGTGAGTGGGCGTCCGAGTCGAGGAAACAAAGACGCGAAGGTCGTCATAGTGAACTTTGACGATTTTCAATGCCCGTTCTGTTCGAGAATGCATGAAACGTTGTTCCCCCAATTGCTGAAGGAATACGGGGACCGCATTCAGATCATTTACAAGGACTATCCATTGTCTGAGATTCACCCGTGGGCGATTCATGCAGCGGTGAATGCCAACTGTCTCGCGGCTCAAAATGGGGATGCCTACTGGGATTTCGCGGATTACATGCACGCCAACCAGCGCCAGGTGAACAGCGAAAAGGGCAAGGATGCACAGATCGCTGCGCTCGATAAGATTGCGTTGCTTCAAGGGCAAAAACACAATCTCGACGTCGTCAAATTGCAGGCCTGCATTAAAGCGCAAGACGACAAGGCCGTGAAAGCCTCAGTGAGCGAAGGCGATGCATTGGGAGTGAGTGCAACACCGACCTTATTCGTGAATGGTGAGAAGATCGACGGCGCGCTGCCCGTGGAAGAGTTGCGAGTCGTTTTTGACCGGGCACTTCAGCAAGCCGGAGTGCAAGTTCCAGTACATCCGGCGGCACCAGCCGTTCCTGCGTCCGGTGCAACCGCGCCGAAATAAAGTCTTGGCCCAGTCCATTTGGTTTGGAGAACACGCTTGAAATACAACTCGCTTCCCCTACGCGTTGTCCTCGCATTTCTTGTATGTGCGATTGTTATCTGCTCCATCGGCTGTAATAGCAGCAAGGGCGGGGCAGATGTTGTTGCCGCGGTGGACGGCCGGAAGATCTACCGCACCGAAGTAGACAAGTACTACACGAATCAGACCGCAGGTTCGGACCAAAAACCTTCTGCCGAACAGGAGACGAGCCTGCGCCTGAGCATAGTGGGGCAGCTCGTCGAGACGGAAATCCTGATGAGGCGCGCGGAAAAGCTTGGTTTGCTGGCTACGGACGAAGAAATTGATCGCAAGCTGAACGAGATCAAGTCTCCGTACACCGCCGAGGAGTTCGATCAGCGGATGAAGGAAAAGAAGATCACGCTTGACGACTTTAAGCGAGACCTTCGCCGCTCCCTCACGCGCGACAAAGTCCTAAACAAGGAAATCACTTCGCGCATTGCCATCACAGATCAGGACGTGAACGATTATTACAACGCGCACAAGGCCGAGTTCAACCTGATCGAACCGCAATATCATATTGCGCAGATCTTTGTGACGACGCAGCCGAATGCTCAAGTTCATAACCTTCAGAACAACAAGGCGCAGAACGAGCCGGACGCGCGGAAGAAGATCCAGATGATTAACAACCGGCTCGATAGCGGCGACGATTTCGCTACTCTTGCGATGAACTATTCAGAAGATCCCGAGACGGCAGGAAGCGGCGGGGATCTCGGATTCACTCCTGAGTCAAGTTTGAAGAACACCGACCCACAAACCCGCGATGTCGTGATGAAGCTCAAGCCTGGACAGTACAGCCCAGTGATTACGCTTGCGAATCCCGCGACCAAACAGGTATTCGGCTTTCGTATTGTGAAGTTGCTCGCGAAAGAGCCGGCCGGACAGCGGGACCTGAACGATCCCAGAGTCCAACAAGCGATTCGCCAGCAAATGCGAGATCGGCGCGAGCAACTGCTGAAGGCGGCTTATTACGAGGTCTTGCGCGATCAGGCGAAGGTTGAGAACTTCTACGCGGACCAAGTCTTAAGGAACGCCGGTACGGAAAAGAAGTAGGTAGGCGACGATCTCAACTATTCAACGATAGCGAGGACGTCTCCAGCGTTTACAGTTGCACCGGGCGCAACTGCGAGTTTCGCGACGATGCCTTTCTTGGGCGATTTGATCTCATTCTGCATCTTCATGGCCTCGACAACCAGCAGGCCCTGACCCAGATCAACCTGCGATTTTTCAGCGACCAGAATTCGCACAATGCGTCCTGGCATTGGAGCGATCAGTTTTTGGGGGCCGGCGTCAGCGCCTGCCCTCGATTTGCGCCCGCGGAACGAGCGCGGGTCGCTGATTTCGGCGGCATAGCGCTCACTTCCAACCCACAGGTGCATGTCCGTCGCGCTCTGTTCACGCTTAATCTCGTACGCGCGACCATTCACTATCATCGACACCACGTCGCGGCGAGCAAGGACGGCATCGATCTGAATCGGTTTGCCGTCGAGCCGACAGATCCATTCCGCAGCTTTACGCTCCAGCTCCAGTCGATAGTTTTTGCCGTCGATAACAACGTCGTAGATCATGGATGCGCTCTTAGCCCAGAGATTCCTGTCTCGCAGTTTGTTTCCAGCCTGACGGCGGATCCGAGGTGGCGCCATGGGACGCCGAAGTTTTTGCGGATGAAGAGTTGCTATCCACTCCTGCCGGCTCTAAGAGAGTAAAAACTCCAGCGGCAATCGCGGCGATGTCACGATCCGAGGCGGCGGTGTCTGTCGAGGCTTCAATCGGTTTTGCGAGTAGCCGTTCGAGATAGCCAGTGTCGAAATTTGCGCTCTGAAAATCGGGATCTCGGAGGATTCGGCGGAACAGTGAAATATTCGTTTTGATCCCGCCGACAAAATATTCATTCAAAGCGCGCACCAACCGGCCGATGGCTTGATTACGGTCTGTGCCATAGCCAATCAGCTTCGCGAGTAGTGGGTCGTAATCGATCGGAACGGTCCAGCCTTCATACATTCCACTGTCCCGCCGAATTCCCGGACCCGAAGGGGCTAGGAGCAAAGTTATTTTGCCTGGACTCGGAAAATAGTTGTTGTCGGGATCCTCGGCGTAGATCCTGCACTCGATTGCATGACCTCGAAGGCGCACATCCTCCTGTAAGAAAGGCAATGGAGAGCCGGAGGCGATATCGATCTGCAGGTGAACGAGGTCGAGGCCCGTTATCAACTCCGTCACGGGGTGCTCCACCTGCAGACGAGTGTTCATCTCAAGAAAGTAGAAATTCTTCTTCTGATCAACCAGGAACTCCACGGTTCCCGCGTTGGTATAACCTGCGGTTTTCGCGACCCGTACCGCAACTTCGCCCATCCGACGGCGCATGTCATCGTCCACGATGGGTGAGGGCGCCTCTTCAAGTACCTTTTGATGACGGCGCTGGATCGAACACTCTCGCTCTCCGAGCCAGACAACATTACCGTGCTCATCCGCCAGAACTTGCATCTCAATATGCCGGGGGTTGGCGATGTATTTTTCGATGTAAACCTCAGAGTCTCCGAACGCTCGCTGAGCTTCGCTTTGTGCGCTCTCAAGGGCGGAAGCTAAGTCTCCGCGGTTCTCGACCAGCCGCATCCCTTTCCCACCGCCGCCGGCTGCCGCCTTCAACATGACCGGATAGCCGATCCGCTCTGCGACTTGCGTCGCTTCTTCCGCGGAGCGAAGGCCACGCGCTGTACCTGGCACAAATGGAATGCCAGCCTTCTCCATTTCCTGACGGGCACGCGTCTTCGACCCCATCATCTCCATGGAACTAGCGCTGGGGCCGATGAACTTCACGCCGGCATCGCAACAAGCTTGTGCAAAGCGCGGATTCTCCGAGAGGAATCCATAACCGGGGTGTACTGCCTCGGCGCCCGACTGCTTGGCGACATCTAAAAGCTTTTCGATATTTAAATATGATTCGCTTGCCGGTGCGGGCCCGATCGCATACGCCTCATCTGCCTTGCGAACGTGGAGGGACGCACGATCAACGTCGGAATAGACCGCGACGGACTTGATGCCCTTTTCTCGGCACGCGCGAATGATGCGAACCGCGATTTCTCCCCGATTCGCAATCAGAATTTTCTTAAACATGCTTTCTGTAATCCATCCGCGTTGAAAGTGGGCGGCCGCATCACTCTACCATTGGAAAGTATAGCGAGGTCGCTATCTGACGGTTTGCGCTCGCGAGGTGGTTCGGATCGCTGGTGGCAATTGTAGAAAAGTTTCCGTTAGTATCAGTCACCCGAGCATGCCCGAAATCAAGCCCCTTCGTTGGCGCTGGCTGGATTGGACTCTTGTGTCCACGGGGACCATAGTCGCGGGCGTTCTGCGCTTCCATGCGTTGGATCGCAAGCCATTCTGGCTGGATGAAGGCGTGAGCGTCGCAATCTCTCGACTCGACTGGTACAACTTCATTCGGCTGATGTGGCGGAGGGAAGCGAACATGTCCCTCTACTACGTGCTCCTTCGTGGCTGGCAGCATTTGGGGGGCAGTGAGTTTTTTCTGCGAAGCTTGTCGGTTGTTTTCGCTGTTGCCACGGTGCCGGCGATTTATTGGCTTGGGCTGCGTCTGTTCGATCGGCGAGTCGCAACGATTGCGAGTTTTATATTCGCCCTCAACGCATACAGTATTCGTTACGCGCAGGAGGCGCGAAGCTATTCCCTCTATGTGTTTCTGGGAACGCTGTCATGGATTTTTTTCATCGAATACATTCGCAACTCATCGGCGCGTCTTCGGCGTGCGTTTATCTGCTTCAGCGCTCTGGCTGTCTATGCCCACTTGTATTTCGCATTTTTCATCGTCGCGCAATGGATCGTTGCACGCCTCTATGACCGCAAGGCGATGCCTCCTGCAATGACGGCTGCGTTCCGCTGGATTGGAGCCATCACATTCCCGGCTTTTTTATTTGCCGCTACCACGGGTGTAGGGCCGTTGCGATGGGTTCAACGTCCGGGTATTTCAGACGTCTATGGCTACTACGATCACATGGCCGGGAATGGCGGCCCGTGGCTGGTTGCGGCATGCTTCATCGCCATTGTTCTCGCTTTGCAGCCTGTGATACGAACGGTGACAAGTCGGGATAGCTGCTGGGGGACGTGGCGCTTTCAGTTGCTTATTCTCTGGATGTTTTTCCCGACAGCATTGGTGCTTCTGCTTTCTCTGGCTCGGCCATTGTTCGTTCCGAGATATTTGATCGCGTGTCAGGCCGCTTTTCTTGTGCTTGTCGCCGCTGGGGTTTGCAGACTTTCTCGTACGTGGGCGCAAGTCGCGGTTGTGGCATTCCTCGCGATCCTTTCATTGCGAGGAACACTTGCCTATTACGACCATGATTTCGACTTGGATCGCGAGGACTATCGATCCGCCACCCGATATTTGATCGAGCACGCTGCCCCGGGCGACGTTGTCGTGTTTGACATTGCTCAAGGGCGGATGCCTTACGAGTTCTATCGCTCCGTCTATCGCGGCCCGGGTGTTGCGCCTCGCGTGATCTATCCAAGCATCGCAGACCGTTTGGACTATCGCGACTTCATGGGCAGAGCGACACCGGATGTCATTCGTGGGGCAAGGGAGCCTGCGGAGCGAGTGTGGATGGTTCGAAAAACAAATGCTGGCGCATCCGACAGCGACGTTCAGCAACTATCGGACGCTCTCAGCAATGATTATCCCACCGTGGAAAACCGAGCATTCGCAGGAGTGGAGTTGCGTCTGTATTCTTCTGGTGCTCGGCTGCGATAAGCCGCCTGATAGGTTCGTATACAAATGAAAAGCCCCTTCCGGTACAGTGAAGGGGCTTTTGCAGTGCAAATCGTTGTTGGTTACTTGGTTTGGTCCATGACGATACCGGTAGCTCCGGGCTGCTTTTCAGCTTTAGCTTTTTTGGTGGCCATGGTTCGGTCAACCCAACCGTCCGCCTCTTTCAAATCTGCGGCGCGGGCAGCGGCGTCGTCACATTGAACATCCGCGCGCTCACGGTACATCAGGTTCATGTAGGCCATGGCGTCATCGTAGTCCTCGCGAAGCTTGAGGGCCTTGTTCAAGTTATCGATACCTTCTTGAATGTTCGCCGAGTTCTTCTCTTTCAAAGCGGCGCACACCTTCTTGTCTTTCAGAGCCTCCTCGGGCTTCAGGCCCAACTTGGCACGCTCTTCCATGCGGGGCTGGTAGGTTTGCGTCCAGTCGATAACGGCGATGGAGTAGTACGGTTCTGCATCGTTCGGGTCGAGCTCAGAAGCCTTCTTGTAAAACTCCTTGGCCTTTTCGAACTGCTTCATTTGCAGGTAAAGGTAGGCGATACCTTTGACGCTGTTGATGTTCTTCGGATCGCGCTCCAGAACGCCTTTGTATTCTTCGATGGCTTGCTCCGCCATCTTGTTGTTGTCAGGAGTGTCAGCGCCTGGGATGTATTGTTGCGCGTAGGCGGTCGCTAGATAGAGGCGAGCATTCAGGAGCGAAGGGTCGAGTTTGACCGCTTCCTGGAAATGATTGATCGCTTCCTCGTATTTGGCGTTCTTGAAGGACTGCACGCCTTTATTCAACTGGTCGCGGGCCTGCAACTTGCCGCAGCCTGTGGTGGAAAGCAGCGCCAGGCCAACGGCCATGAGCGCCAGCACTTGTAGGCTCTTTTTCATTGCGTTTATTCGTCTCCCTTGCCACAGAGTCCCGATCATCGAACCGCGCTCTGCGCAGTTCGGTGTTAGCCCTCGCTCATCCTCGGGAAGAGTTTCGGCCCGAGGGAGGAGAGAATGGCGATATCGACCGCATCCTGGGTTGCGCCCAACATCAACCAACGGTTCGAATACTAGCTGCCCGCCTCGATTTTTGCTGTGATCAGACCAACTTTATCCACTCCCGCTGCGTGTGCGACGTCAATTACGGTCGCGACATCAGCGAAAGGAACGTTGTTGTCGCCTTTGACGAACATCACTTTTTCGGCGCGAGTCTTGAAAATGTCGGTCAGGCGACCCTGCAGGTCGTCCCAAGTGGCATCTTCCTGATTGATCTTGAGACCCGGGGTTTGACCAGGGCCGCGATCGATCAACTGCACGACGATAGTGCGGTCGGCTTGCGGTGGCGGTTGCTTTTGATTAGGCGGTGGCGGCTGAGGTACCAGCGCTTCCAACCCCTTCGGAGTCAGCGGCGTGATCACCATGAAGATGATCAGCAGAACTAGCAAGACATCAATAAGCGGGGTGACGTTGATGTCAGCATTCTGACCTCCGCTCGCGCCAAGTGACATTCCCATAACAGAATCTCCTCTTATTGCCTACTATTGCCCGCCCGTTGGCGTAGTCGCGTTCGGCGCAGGGGGCGTAGCATTCTTCTTCTGGTCAGTCAGCAAACCCAATTGATCCACACCAGCGGACCGGACGTTGTCCACCACTTCCACCACTGAGCCAAACTTGGCTCGCGCGTCCGCACGGACAAACACTCTCTTATCAACGCGGTTTGCAAGACGATCTTTCACTTTTCCCGTGAGCTGGTCGGCCGGGATCTGATCGTTCCCGAAAAATACTTTGCCGTCGCGCATGACCGCTACGACCAGCGCGTCTTCTTTGTCGGCATCCGGCATTTGCTCCGGATTGTTTACCTTCGCCAAGTCGACGCTGACGCCCTTCTGCAGCATAGGCGTGATGACCATGAAGATGATCAGCAGCACCAGCATCACGTCCACCATGGGTGTGACGTTGATGTTGGAGTTGACCTTGGCGCCTTCATTTCGTGTTGCGATTGCCATAAGGCTCCGTCTCCTGTGCGGGTACCCCGGTTCGATCGGGATTCGGAATGCAACCGCTCTGATTTAGGAGGTAGGCGCCGGATTTGCATCCGGCGCCCAGCCAGCAACTCAGGCGACTACATTCTGCGTCCTCGATTTAGGAACGACGCATTCCCCGCCGCTTCAGGAAGTAGTCGATCAGTTCGCTCGACGAGTTATCCATCTCGACGTCGAACGCTTCTACTCGACCAGTTAAGTAGTTGAACATCATGACGGCCGGAATGGCCACGAACAACCCGATCGCCGTGGTCACCAGCGCTTCTGAAATACCGCCGGCAACGGCCGCGAGACCGGTAGCCTTTTCCTGCGCGATACCGCGGAAGGCGTTCAGAATACCGACCACCGTTCCAAACAGTCCCACGAAGGGGGCCGTCGATCCGATCGTCGCCAGACCACCAAGTCCACGCTTCAATTCGGCGTGCACGATCGCTTCGGTGCGCTCCAGAGCGCGCTTGGAAGCTTCAATAGTCTCGCCGGGAATCTCGCCAGGGCTGTCCTGATGGGCCTTGAATTCCATTAAGCCCGCTGTGACGACCTTAGCCAGATGGCTCTTCTTGTTGCGCTCGGCCACCTTGATGGCCTCGTCGATTTTGCCGTCGCGCAGGGCGCCGGCCACTGCGGGAGCGAAGGCTCGCGACTGCTTACGGGCCGCACTGAATGCCATGAAGCGGTCGATCATGACGCCGATCGACCAGCCAGACATGATGAACAGGATGATGACCACGATCTTCGCCAGAATACCCATCTGCTTCCAAAGCGAAATCGGGTCCCATCCCACTTGCTCCTGGAGTAACCAGGTAGCGACCAAGGGAACGTGACTCATTGCTGCTGCTGCAAGGTTGGTTACCAACATGAGTTGCTTTCTCCTCCTCAGAACTTGACTAATGATTGTTCGTGCTGTCGCTTCTTGCTTCAGGCCAGCCCAGCGCATCCGCCAAACTGGTTGCAGGACTCAGGACAGAGGTTCCAGCGCGAAACCACCCCGCTGGCATATCTGACACGAAACGGGCAGTTCAGGCACGTCGCTGTCTGCGCCTTCTCTCCCCACCTCGGAATAGAGGGTTCAGGGGAGGATACCGTCCAGTAACTCTAAAACTTCGATCTGGCTGCGCGTTACCGTCCACTCATCGCGGAGGGAACAAACGACAGCCCGGCTCTTTAACCACCGGACAGCGTGAAATTCACCACAACTTGCGTGTCGACCGCGACCGGCTCGCCGTTGAGCATGTAGGGCTTGTAGCGCCATTGCTTCACAGCTTCAATCGCAGCCGGAGCTAGCATCGGGTGACCGCTTATCAGCGAGAGGTTTTCAATGGAACCGTCTTTACTGATCTGCGCCTGGAGCAGCACCTGGCCCTGAATGCGAGCCTGGCGCGCCAGAGGTGGATATGCAGGCTGCACCTTCTTGATGAGCAACCCTGACGAAACACCTTGGGACACACGCACCCGTTGCGGAGTAGCGACTTTCGGCACAGCCACCGGCGTCGAGCTAATGATGCCTCCGATGACACCGCCCATCTGACCACCCGGGATACCACCCGGTACGCCACCTACTACGCCGCCTGAAGCCATAACCGGCGGAGGCGCTTCCTCTTCCTTGATCATCTGGACTTTCTCAGGAATCTTGGTGGGCGTGCGCAGCTGTCCATTTTGGAGGTCGCTCTGGATCTGCTTGACCACCTTGATCGGCACTGCGGCCGGTGGGGGTGGCGGCGGTGGCGGGGGTGGTGGTGCCACCAGGAAGGTCATCAGCTGCTGTTTTGGCAAAGCTTCGGTGTAGATCAGCGGGATCAGGATCAGCACACCGACTAGAAGCACCTGCAGGATGAACGAGAGTAGAGTCGTCGCGCCCCGCTTGGTCTTCAGCCTTCCACCTGATTCAATAAGGCTATCTTCGAACATGGGTATCTCCCTACAACAGTCCCTACGTTTTCTTAGACACCAGCCATTTGCGATTTGCTCCCAAATGCAACTTCATTCGCAGCAACAGCCATGCCGCCCCATTCGAACCAGAAATTACCGCATAAAGCATTTATTAATCAGCAACTTAAAGCATCGATAATGTGAAACACTAAAAAAACTCGCCGCCGAGAGTAGCAAATTCTTTGCGCCTTGCCCACCATCTTTCTCAAAATTGCTTGGTGGCTACGCTTTCGCTTTCACTTTCTCAGCCCGCTTACCCGTATCAACGGGCATGGCGATTGGCTTCTTGCCTCGGCTAGCACGCCATTCCTGATAGGCCACCAGGATTGGAGCCGCGATGGCGATCGAAGAATATGTTCCGATCAAAATTCCAATCACCAGCGCGAAACTGAAGCCGTGAAGCACTTCGCCGCCGAACAGATAAAGCGCCAATACCGTGATAAACGTCAGACCTGCCGTCAGGATCGTTCGGCTCAGCGTTTGGTTGATGCTGCGATTGACGATTTCCGCCAACCTTTCGCGACGCATCAACTTAATGTTCTCGCGAATGCGGTCGAAAATGACGATGGTGTCGTTGTTCGAATACCCGACCAGCGTCAAGATCGCGGCAATCACGGTGAGAGACACTTCCTTGTTCGCGAGCGAAAACGCGCCCAACGTGATCAACGTGTCGTGGAATACCGTAACGACAGCCGCCATACCATAAATCCACTCAAACCGGAACCACAAGTACACGAGCATTCCCAGAAGAGAGTAGACAACAGCACGGACCGCCTGGTTCCTTAGCTGCTTTCCAACCTGTGGTCCGACGATCTCAACATTCCGGACGCCAAAATCCGAGAGATACAAACCGTCGTTCAAACTTGCGACAACGGCGGGATCCGCAGCCGCTCTCAGGTCATCCATCGAAGTGAGCACGCCGCCTCTCACCTTGTCGCGATAATCCACGATCGCTCGAGCGGCGTCGCCGTAGCGCTTACCGGCGTCGGTACCAGCACGCAGAGGATCCTTCTCCGACAGGTAATTTGTAATTGTCAAAGAACTGGCGTTGTTTAGATCAACCTTACCCGCCGGAGGGTTGGTTTCCAGTGCCTTAATGATTTGCGATTTTCCTTGATCGAGCGCCTGCTCGCTGGTCTCGCGGACGTCTAAAGCGACCAATACCTCGTTGTTTGAAGGCGGACCGTAAGACTGAATCCGGAAGTCCTTCAGGCCAGCCCGCTCAAGTGAGGCCCGGATGGCGTTCGTGTCCGGCGCGTGCGCGAACTTCACATATACGAGCGTTCCGCCCCGGAAGTCTACCCCTAGCGGAATGCCATGCCAGAACAACATGGAAAGCAGTCCCGCAACGCTGAACACCAGCGAAAACGCGAGAAGGTACCACTTTTTCCCGAGAAAATCTATGTTGGCGTCTTTAAAAAATTCCACGCGATGAATACCCCTGTTTCAATGTTTCAAAGTTCCAACGAAACCCTTGTTTCAAGGTTTCAAGAATCGCCACCGGAGTTGCGCCCCGCGAAACCAGTGAAACCTCTGAACTTTGAAAACTAGATACTTAGCGCTTCTCCGCGCTGTTTGCGCGAAAGCACCCAATCGAAAATCACTCGTGACACAAAAACTGCCGTGAAAAGGTTTGCCAGCAAACCGAAGGTCAGCGTCACCGCGAAACCCTTCACCGGGCCCGAACCGAAGATGAACAAGATGAACGCCGAAACGATGGTTGTGACGTGGGTATCAACGATCGTGATCCAGGCGTGGCTAAAACCCTGCTCAACCGCGGAAGGCGGCGTCTTTCCATTTCTCAGTTCTTCGCGGATGCGCTCGAAAATCAACACATTGGAATCTACGCCCATACCGATAGTCAGGATGACTCCGGCAATTCCCGGCAGAGTCAATGTCGCACCGCTGAAACCCAAGAACCCCAAAAGAATGATCAGGTTCAGAATCAACGCGACGTCTGCATTGATGCCCGCGCCACGGTAGTAGATCAGCATGAAAATGAGAACCGCGACCATACCGATCACTGCGGCACGCACGCCGGCTCGGATCGAGTCGGCCCCGAGCGATGGACCCACCGTTCGCTCTTCCAGGTAGGCAATACCAGCCGGCAATGCGCCCGAACGAAGAACCATGGAGAGGTCTTTGGTCTCCTGATCGGTGAACCTGCCGGTGATAACCCCGCTATCCCTGATCGAATCGTTGATGCGCGCCACCTCTTGGACCTTGCCGTCAAGGACGACTGCCAAGCTGTCCCCGATGTGCCCGGAGGTGAATTTGTAAAAACGCTGCCCACCCTCGCCTGTAAGCGTGAAGTGCACAGATGGTTGACCGTTGTCATCGCGGCCGGGTTCGGCGGAGCGCAAATCGCGGCCTGTTACAGCAGAGGCGCGGGAAATCAGGTACCAGGTCTCGCCGCTCTCGTCAGTCCCTCGCGACCCAATACTTTTGCCTTTCACCAGAACAGCGTCGGGTGGCAGCAAGCCGTTATGGGCCTGTAGAGCAGCTTGTTCGCTCGGGTACGGCCCGCCCAGCGATTGCTTGATTTCAAGCATCGCCGTGTTCTGCATGATTTCTTTGACCCGGGCCGGGTCGTCCACGCCCGGCAATTGAACCAGGATTTGATACTGGCCGAGGCCATGTTCCTGGATGACCGGCTCACTGACGCCCAGCTGGTCGATACGGTTTCGGATCGTTTCAATCGCCTGCGCGACCGCTTGATTCTTCAAAGACGTCAGCGCCTGCGCTTTCATCGCAATCGTCCACGAATTCTCTGCTCCCGACGTCAAGTCGTATTCGGGAAGGCGGTCAGTTACGATGCTCCGCAACTCGCCGCTTGATTCAGGCGGTACACCTTTGATCAAAACCTGTTCTGGGCGGTTTACCGGGTCAGGCTTCGAAATCTCCGCGTAATTGATTTTGGCCGCGCGCATTGCCTCTTTGAGGCGCTCGATGGCAGCGTCGGAATCGACATTGACCGCGTCATTCACTTTCACCTGCAGAATGAGGTGCGTGCCACCCTTCAAATCCAGCCCCAAGTGAATTCGGTCGGTGATGGCGGACAACAAGCCTTTCCCGGTCCAATCCTTGGGGACACCGAAGATGCCGAACAAAAACACCAGCATCGTCGCGATGATAAGAACGAGCTTCCAGGTAAGATTCTTCATGACAAATTGACTTTGCTACTTCTCCACTTCGTCGGGCTTGGTAACAGTCACGATCGAGGCCCGGGTCACTTCGAGTTTCAAGTTGTCGGGCGGAACGCGCAAAACCAGCGAATCATCTTTCATAGACATGATCGAGCCGCGCAAACCGCCGCTGGTCACCACTCGGTCGCCCGTTTTCAGCTCTCCAAGCATCGCCTGCCATTTTTTTTGCCTGGTCTGCTGCGGCCGGATCAGCAAGAAATAAAAGATTGCGAAGATGAAAATGAGTGGCAGCACACCGCCCAGCAGGCCCATGCCTCCAGCCGGAGACTGAAATAACGCGAGTCCCGTGATCATCGTGTTCATAATCGCAAGGCCGAACTTGAAAATCCCTCTGGAAGACTGCGGCGCTTCAATGATTGAGAACCGACCGCCCGGTCAATCGATCGGGACGAGGGCGCCTGTAGTTGTTATCGCTGTCCTGTGGGAATCTCTTTGTAAGACCAGATTTCCTTCGACCGCTAGGCTTGAATTGAGGATGCCGAACCACAAGTTTCGCCCACAAGCCTACAGAAGCGAAACGGTCCTATCCCCAAGTCAAATAGAATGCCGGACTGCCCTCATAGTGTCAAGGTAGAAGCTCAAATTGTGGATGGTGTTGAGGACTTGTGCCAGCACTTCGTTCGACGCATACAGATGGCGCAGATACGCACGCGAGTACCGGGCACAAACCCGGCAGGTGCAGTCAGGGTCAAGCGGATTCTCATCCTGGGCGTACCGCGCCTGTTTGATCGATACCTTGCCTTCTGAGGTGAAGAGCAATCCGTGGCGCGCTGCGCGTGTGGGAAGCACACAGTCCATCATGTCTACGCCGAGTTTTGCGTATTGAACGATTTCTTCGGGAGTTCCAACACCCATCAAGTACCGTGGCTTGTCAGCAGGAAGATGCTGCATTGTTGATGCCACGACGTCGTAAGTCCGCTCGCGCGGCTCGCCCACGCTCAGCCCACCGATGGCGTAGCCGGGAAATCCAATCTCAATCGTGCGTTCCGCGGATTCTTTTCGAAGATCGAGTTCCATGCCTCCCTGGACAATCCCAAATAAGGATTGCGTGCTGCCTGCTTGCAGCGCGCGCTGCGCTCGCCAACCACCAGCAGCCGGCGCGGGACTGTCAAACCACGGGACCTCGTGTTTGTGGTCTTCGAAGTACTTCTTCGACCTCGCAGCCCAGCGCAGCGTCATTTCCATGGACGACTGGGCCCGCGAGCGTTCCGCTGGATATTCCGTGCACTCATCGAATGCCATGACAATGTCAGCGCCTAAACCGATCTGCGAGGCCATCGCACTCTCAGGAGTAAAAAGATGCGAGGAACCATCCAAATGTGATCGGAACGTCACCCCATCTTCTGTGACCTTGCGTAATTCATTGAGGCTGAACACTTGAAAACCGCCCGAGTCAGTCAGAATGGAGCGATCCCAGGACATGAAGCCGTGCAGGCCGCCCAACTTCCGCACAGTCTCAATGCCCGGCCGCAAATAAAGATGGTAGGTATTCCCGAGAATGATACGAGCGCCGAGCTCTTCAAGCACGTCCTGCGGGACGCCCTTCACCGACGCCAGCGTGCCGACTGGCATGAACACCGGCGTCTCGATCCCTCCGTGGGGCGTCGTGATGCGGCCAGCGCGCGCGGCGCCACTCGTCGACTCTAGCTTGAAGGAAATGGGCACGGGGCTTTGATTGTAAATTGCGGGGGGATACCAGCTTCAGATCTGCAGGTCCACAGTCTCTGCGGTGACTGTGCCGACGTCTACGACCAGCCGGCCCATACTGACCGGCAATGTGAACCGCCGGGGCCCGGCACTGCCAGGATTGAAATAAAGCACACCATTCTTCCGCTCCTGCTTGGGTTGATGGCTGTGTCCATACACCACGACCGAAAATCCCGCCGCCTCAGGCTTCAAGTCCAGTTGATCCAAGATGTGGAGTACGTAAATCGAAACGCCCTCGACCTCCACCACCTGCGTCAGAGGAATGTCGGTCGCCCAAGATCCGTCGACATTGCCGCGCACAGCAGTCAACGGTGCGATTTCTTCGAGCTGCTGCAGGATCGAGCGTGAACCAATATCGCCAGCGTGGATGATGTGCTGCGCGCCCCGCAAAGCGTCGAGCGCTTCGGGCCGTAAAAGGCCGTGGGTATCCGAAATAACGCCAACGATAGTCATGAGCACCGCGACCAGTTATCGGCTGAGCAGATTATTCAGGTCTCCGTAAGGGACGCCACCCTCGAGTGCAGCGTATGTGCCGGAGGTTTTCAACTCCTCGGCTGCACGTTTCGCGGCTCCCAGCGTGGCCCTCATAATGGCGGAACCTACGCTTAGTCTCGCTACTCCCAAGCGTTCAAGGGTAGCTACGGATGGAGCTCCCGGACCGACGAGAATATTCAGAGGACACTTGAGATCCTTCACCAGGCGCCCAATGGTGTCCGCATCATGCAAGCCGGGAACGAAGATACAATCGGCGCCCGCATCGCGAAACGCAATGGTCCGCTTCAGAGTTTCGTCATAGCGTGAGCCTTCGGGGCCGACTTGGTCGAGATAAATATCCGTCCGCGCATTCAACACGAGGAGCACGTTGGTTTTCATTGCCGCTTCACGAACTGCGTGAATCCTTTCGAGCTGCAACGGCAGCTCCGACAAAGGCTTTGCCGGATTGCCTGTTCCGTCCTCAAGGTTCATACCAACCGCGCCGGCCTCGATGACACCAAGCGCCGTCGATGCAGCATCCTCGGGACGATTGCCATAGCCGGATTCGACATCGGCCGTAACCGGAGTCCGTACTGCCCTGGCTATTCGCGCGACCCGGGCCAGCATCTCTTCGCGAGAAATTTTCTGCCCGTCGGGATAGCCGAGCGTAAATGCAACTCCCGCACTGGTGGTTGCGATCGCTCCAAAACCCGTCTCCTCAAAGAGCCGTGCGCTCACTACGTCCCAAGCGTTTGGAAGAACGAGAATGTTGGACCCGCGATGCATCTGTCGAAATGCATTGGCCTTGCTCTTTTGCTGCTCAATATCCACCATGTTCGCCTACCTCTTTCTCCTGAGATCACTGGGTTCGCAACGACCCATCGCGTACTCGCCGCACCAAAAGCTCAGAACAGAAGTGCTGACGCCGCGGCTAATTTCCGGGCGCCTTCTTCATTTTTTCTAGAAACTTCGCCACACTCACAACCGCGCGTCCCACCGTGCCGCGTCCGATTTCCTGCTCATCGTCTCGTGCCGTCACCCTTATCTTGTAAAACCGGCCATCAAACGCTTCGAGAATAGCTTCCGCGGTTATGCGCGCGCCGACGCCGCTGGCTGCGCGGTGCTCGATATTGATCGCGGTCCCGACCGTAATTTCGTCGCCTTCACAATAAGGCTGCAGGGCGTGAAACGCCGCCGTTTCCATGAGTCGAATCATGTCAGGAGTGGAATACACAGGCGGGAGCGACGGGTGGTGCGCCGTCAACGTCTGCTGGAAAGTCACCGTTTCTTGTGCTTCACCGCGCGCACCGATCGTCATCGGCTTCGCCATTCTTCCTCCGCAAACACTGATTCAAATTCTAAAAGGATTCGCACGCTGGCGTCTCCACTGCGTGACAAACATGATGGGCGGTCACGCATCACTGCGGTCATTTGCCCAAATACCTAAACTTCTTGGGAATTCATGTTTCCGCTGACCCTTCGTTATTTGCCATTAATCCTCTGCCTGTCAGCAGTTGCGGTCGCCCAAGAACCGGCGGCGCGCATCACGAGCATATCGCCTGGCTCCGGGCCGGAAGGTACTCGCATTGAGATCCTTGGGACGGGACTCTCGAATGTGAGAGGCGTTCGAGTGGGAACGACGCCTGCCTTGTATCGTGTGAATTCCCCTACCTCGATTACCGCGCTAGTTCCGATGCACGCGAGTTCGGCGCCAGTCAGTGTCATAACCTCTGCGGGCCGCGCACAGAGTGGCCAAGAATTTGGAGTGGAGAATGATCCGCGGATTCCATGGGAAGTTCGCTACAAGACTGGGTATGTCAATATCATTCCCCGTCCGCAAAATTTCAACGTCGCGCTGCTCTGGGGCGTTGCGATCGTCGACCCAAGGACGAAGGGCTATGAGAGCGCAAAAATCGAGATCGCATCGACAGTGCTTTCCTGCCGCATTGATCACAGGGACGTGATTCTCAATCGCGACACCGCGAACGTGCGTGGCGGATTGTATGCTCGCGATCCGTGGTTCGCCGGCAACTACCATGAACGCATGCCGCTGGATACGCGGGCGGCGTCGACCAGTCCTGATTTTGTCACGTTGCCAGTCGGAGAGCGGCCTGACCGTATTTGGCATTTTTGGAGCGCGTCTGGCCGCGCAAACATTCCACCCGGGCATCTCGACGGTTGCACGACACGAGCGCGCGTTCGGATCTCACCGGGCGCGCTGGTTCAGCTCGGTATGGATTATTGGCGTGACCGAGATTCGCTCTGGGCCCCGCACTCCCAAAACAACCACGAAGCTGGAGTGAGCCGCTGGTATTTCGCTTCAGAACAGTGGCAGGAAGTCGTCTTCACAGACATTCCGTAGGGACTTTTAAATAGAAAAGCCACGACCTTTGGAGTCGTGGCTCGCTTGCTATTCGCAGCCAAAGAGCAGAGCGTCTAAGCCGCCCGCGTCGTGCGCTCGGCCTCAATGCCATCTAGTGTTTGCCAGAGTGCTTTGGCCGCATTTTCAGCGGCGTTGAGCGCTCGCTCCGCCGCTTGTGGATCGTCTTTCACACGTTTGCCAAGTTGTTGTTTCCAGACATTGGAATGAAACACGTCGGCGGTTTTGTGCAACGCAAAATATCCGCGCGTCTTCTCATCGGCGCCGTACAGGTCGCGCAAGCCGGCTTCTTTTGCTTCGGCAATGCGTGGAACCTGGGATTCGTAAGCGTAAAAAGCAGCGAGCGCTTCTTCCGTAGCGCCTTCGGAGGCAACGTGATGGAACGAAGCCATCAAGTTTTTCAGTTCAGGCAAAAGAGTCTGGCCCCGTCTTGAACGAACTCCATCCATGCCTTCGACGAAGTCGAGCCACAACTGCGCGTGAGAGGGGCACGGCTCTCCGAAAGCGTCTTCGGCGCCTTTTTCTTCGCACATATTGGCGAGAACGGCCCGTCTCAGGTCACCATCTGACAACCGAATACCGAACTCAGCCAGGTAAGTCGGGAAGGCTTCTACGTGGGGATAGTAATACTGCGCATACTCGCGAAGATCTTCACGAGTCAGCGTGCCAGCACTCCACGCTTGATAAAAAGGATGGCAAAGCAGGTCGAATTTCGCGATGCGCGCATCAAGGTCATTGAAAAATTGCTGAAGATCCATTGCATTCACCTCGTGTGGATGAGGCTTCAATATAAGTGCCGCCTCGAGGGGATGCAAGTGCAGCGATAGCCGCGTGCCGTGCCAACTTGTGGCTATGGTTTGTTATCAGCGTGCGTGGCGCCGGGGGGTGAGACCGCCGGTGTTTCCATGTGCTCAGACCGTGCCACTTTGTCGTCGACGTCTACAACGGATTCGGCCGCGAGTAGAGTGCGCCGCAAAAGCTGAAGCCTTGTGTCTGGTGTAAGCATTTGTTCCATGCAGAATAGAATTACGCCATCGGCGAAAATTCTCCGGTCCCATTTCGCCATTCGCAACTCGCCGGTATTCACATCGAGCTGGTTCCCTTCAAACCCGAGCACGAGAGTGAAGCGGGGACGCACCGGACGCGTTAACTTGAACTCGCGTTCCACAGCCTGCGACGCCAGCAAGTAGAGGCGGTTCGCTTCGGCCTCGGGCCACTTCTGTTTCTTTTGATTGCGCACAGTGAAGAATTCCTGTCCGACTGCCGTGCTAGAACAGAGCGTCAACAGCATTGCCGCCGTAACAATGCTCAACAATACAGTACGGCTGAAACATAGTTTGTATTGAGTTGGATGACCACTAAGTCGAAGACAGGAAACCGATCGCGTCAGTTCCATCGCCGCCCCCACATGATCTGGGGCGACATTCTGTCACTGTCTTGGCCGTTGTCAACAGTAATTGTTATGTGTCAATTCTTACGCCCTCGTTCTTCGAACCCTCGGCATGACCAGACAGGAAGGCGCGGGTATTTGGGAAACTCAGGATCAGTCAAGCCCCGCTCACAGCGCAAGAATTGCGATCCGTTGGAGGATTCGATCAGCCGCCTGTACTTACAGCGATCACACAAGCCGCCGTTAGGGTGCTTTGGAGCTAATGTTGGCGGCGTCTCTGTCATGCCGGGCCTGCTATTTGATCAGATACAGTTCCGTCTGTCGCGGCTCGAAGAACTTGTAGCCTTCGTCAGTGAGATACGCGTCATCTTCCGCCATCATGTACACCTTCTGCCCGTCCCATTCGGGCACAGCGCTCTGGGTGTTCAACTCGATTGACGTGTAGCAGCCGGGTCGCAGGGGTTGCGCCTGTGATGCACCAATATCAGGGCGCCTCGATGAGCGGAAATCAATTCCGGGCCCCAGCCCGTGACCCTGATTCCCGATCGGGTGACTGTAGATTTGCGCTTCAATGCCTTTCTTTTTCATCTCGTCCATCGTCAGGTTGTACACCTCGCCCGGGAGGCGGCCAGGACGAGCAGCTCGCATCGTCAAGGCGTCCTGAAGCTCATTCGTATTCTTCAGCGCGCGCTGAAGTCCCAAGGCCGGTTGTTTCTCACCCTCTCGCAACACGTAGGCCATCTTCTGCCAGTCCGTGTTGAGCCCCATGTAGGTGATACCAAAGTCAAGATGCACCAGGTCGCCTCGCTCGATGACAATGCTTTCAGGAGCGACCGCTAAGAAACCTCGCGATGTGTCATTCGGCCTGCCCTTTCGTTGGACGCGCAGGTCCGGCTCAAACCACGTGGTCACACTGTTCGCCCAAAGCTGGTCATAAAGCCAACGCCGCACATCGCCGACCGTGGTTTTTCCGGGCTTGATGACTTCCGATGAAAGAGCACGCCGGGTAAGAACGCTCGTCAGCTCGACCATCGTTCGATAGGTGGCGAACTCCTCGGGAATTCGCTTGTCGAGATATTCCTCGATGAGGGGCGCGGCCGCAACGAAGTGTTGTTGAGCACCTGCTCCCATCTTCTCCGACAGAAAGTTATAGGTGTCATAGGTCAGGCTGCGCTCGGCTCCGCGCGCAGCGCCAAAGCTTAGCCCGATCTTGTTGGGCTTGTATTTCTCGTACAGCTCCGGCAGCACTTTGTCGGCCGGACGCGGATCGTCCGGTGCTTCGAAAAATTTTCTGAGATTGTCTTCCGCGTATCCAACGATAGCCACTTTGCGAAGGCCTTCACTTCCTGTGTCAATGAAGACAAAAATGTCGCGATTGCCGACATACGGTCTCGGCAAGGCAATGTATTCGGTCAACGGGTCGTTGTGAAATTCCTCGTTCACAACAATCCACATATCGATCCCGTGCCGGCGCATCATGGGCAAGATCATTGCGTGACGTTTCTCCAGCCATTGTTCGCGCAGAGCGATCTGCTGTGACCAGGGAAGCAGTTTCGGCGACTTGATCGCGGTTCTTTGACCCAAAAGCGCAGGACTCAGGCACAAGCACAACCCAGCAACTAGAATCGATCGGCGCATGCATTCCTCTTGAGAAATGTTGTGAAGACGGAGCGGGTCATCTTCGCGCGGGTGCGCGCGAGAGTCAAAGTTTACCTTGCCAGTTCATACGGGGTGTACCTGAGAGCGGGAAGAGATTCGCTCAGGTAAACTCACTGATTAAGCTTGGGGCCTATTTGAGCGCAGCCTTTGTCCGCCTGTCGCTCTTGCTCACGTTCTCAAAAAATCATGGCGACTCGCGAATCCAAACGCAAGTTATTCACTTGGCGCAACGTGCTCATCGCGCTTCTGGTTCTTTTCATTCTTGCTTATATCGGTTCTCGCTGGGCAGTACATCGGTGGGGGCCGGGCCTTCGTCAGTCTGCCATCGAGATGTTACAAGACCGTTTCCAGAGCGATGTCGACCTGAAGGATTTCGATGTCTCGATCTGGCCCAGCGTGAGCATCCACGGTACCGGCCTGGTGCTCCGCCACGAGGGCCGCACGGACGTCCCGCCGCTCTTCACAATCGAGGAATTCTGGGCTGAAGCTCCCATTCGCGGCCTTCTGAAACGGCCATGGCGCATCAATCGCATTCGTCTGCGGGCCATGACCATCACGATCCCGCCGAAAAAAGATGACGGCAAGCCGCGCATGAATTGGAAAAAGACAAAGAATTTTCCCGTGTTCGTCGATCGCATCGACTGCAACGACGCGGTCATGATCATGCTTCCGAAAAACACCGCGAAAGCTCCCCACGAATACGACATTCACAGCCTAGTGATGCTGCGGGTGGGCCTCGACCAGGCAGCAGACTTCACCGCAAAGCTCACCATCGACACGCCGCCAGGCGACATTGACACTGGGGGAAAATTTGGTCCGTGGAATGCCGACGAACCTGGAGACATCCCGCTGGCCGCGAAATACACTTTTGAGCGGGCGGACCTTGGAAAATTCAAGGGCATCAGCGGCATCCTGAGTTCTACCGGGCAGTACAGCGGCCCGCTGGAAGAACTCGACGTGAAAGGCGAGACGCGCACGCCTGACTTTACCGTCAGCGTTGGTGGACATCCCGTTTCTCTCACCACCGACTATGAAGCCACCGTGGACGGGACCAATGGCAACACTTATCTTCATCCCGTAAACGCAAAGTTCATGAATACGCTCATTGTTGCAAATGGAATGGTCGTGAAGACTCCCGACAATAAAGGCCGAGAAGTCCTGCTCGACGTCGTTATCGATAAGGGACGCATCGAAGACTTATTGCACCTTGTTGTGAAAGCCGATAAGCCGCTCATGACGGGCTCAGTAAAACTAAGCACCAAATTCGACTTAAACCCCGGTGATGCCGACATCATTGATCGCCTGAAGCTGAATGGGCGCTTCGGCGTCGGCGCAGCGCAGTTCACGAGTCCGGAGGTTCGCGAGAAGCTCGAGGGGCTGAGTCGTCGCGGGCAGGGGCATCCCGGCGACGAGGATGCTGGCAGTAGTGTTTCCGATTTGAGGGGCACCTTTGCACTCGGCGGAGGTGTGATTTCGTTCAAACAACTCACTTTCTCCGTGCCCGGCGCGAGCGTGCAACTCGCCGGCACATACGGGCTCAAGAGTGAAGCTCTCGACTTTCACGGAAAGCTGATCCTGCAAGCCAAGCTTTCTCAAACGCAGACCGGAATCAAGTCATTCATGCTGAAGCCGTTTGACTCTTTTTTCAGGAAGGGCGACGTTACACAACTCCCCATCAAGGTGACTGGGACGAGAGATAAGCCATCGTTCGGATTGGATCTGCATCGTTGATTGAGGTTCACTCAACGCCGCCCTACGCCAGACCACGGCGACAACTGGTGGAGTAATGACCACGTCGGCGAGAAATAAGCTCTAGCGAATGCCGCCCCGCCTTTTCTACACCGACGAATACCCACTTCCACTTCCCCCGGGGCACAAATTCCCGATCAGCAAGTATCGACTGCTGAGAACGCGGCTCGAACAAGCTAACGTTTTCGCACTCAAGCCTGCGCCACTTGCGGGCCGCGAAGCCATCACCCTTGCGCACGCAGCCAACTACGTCGACGACTTTCTATACGGTCGACTCTCGGACGCAGCCATTCGACGGATCGGATTTCCATGGTCCCCCGAACTTGTGACTCGCACGCTCGCGTCCGTGGGCGGGACAGTGGCGGCCACTGAGCAAGCAATCAGCGCGCGATGGTGCGGGACGCTCGCCGGTGGCACACACCATGCGTTCGTCTCTGAAGGCTCCGGCTTTTGCGTCTTTAACGATGTGGCGGTCGCCATTCGTAAGTTGCAGTCTGAACGGCGCTTCGAACGATTCGCCGTCGTCGACCTCGATGTTCACCAGGGAGATGGCACCGCGCAAATCTTCCAGGACGATCCGAGCGTCCTCACGTTTTCAGTACACTGCAAGAACAACTTTCCGCTGCGCAAACAAAAGAGCACGATCGACATCGAACTGGACGCGGGAGTTAGCGACAACGAGTATCTTGAAGCGTTGGCCGGTGCCTTACCACGCGTGTGGAGTTTCCAGCCCGAGATCGTCTTCTACCAATCCGGTGTAGATGCTCTAGCCTCAGATGTCCTGGGCCGCCTTGATCTCTCGCTCGACGGACTGAAGACACGCGATCGACTCGTCTGCGAGGGTACGCGCAAGTTGGATGTTCCCTTTGTGATTACGCTAGGCGGAGGCTATTCCAACCCGATCACTCTCACAGTGGAAGCGCATGCGAACACTTTTCTTTTGGCGCGAGAAATATTCGAGTAAATTGTCGACGCCGACTGAACTAGCTCACGGCTTCCCCGAGAGCTTCCGGCAGGATTTCAAACAACGCGATCAGAACCGACACGACGATGGGTCCCAGAAACAACCCCAGGAACCCGAAGCCACTGGCGCCACCGATCAATGCAAACAGCAGCACAAGCGGATGGATTTCCACGCGCCCCGCAATTACCCACGGTCGAATGATGTTGTCTGCCGATCCAACTACTACCGAGCACCAGATCAACATGAAAACTCCGCCGCCGACATGCCCCGTGGCGAAAAGATAAATTGCAGCGGGGACCCATACTATCGACGGTCCTACGATCGGGATCAAGGAGCACACGGCTGCGGCGATTCCAAGCAGCACTGCCGATGGAATTCCGACAATTCTCATGGCTGTGCCCACCAAGATGCCCTGCGCGGCACCCACCGCCACGATGCCGTACACGTTTGCGACGATCGAATCCCCAATGCCTTTTAGGAGGCGTCGAGTTTGCTTCAAGCTCAGCGGGATCACTTTTTCAAAGATGCCGAGGATTTGCTTTCCATCTTTGAAAAAGAAGTACAAAGTCACAAACGCAATAAGCGCATCGCCGATAAAGCCAACAACGTTTCCGAGAACAACCGCACCGGCTCGAAGAAGAAAGCCACTTATGCTGTTCAGCCGAGCAGCCAGCTGTGCTTTCAGGTCTACGCGAGAGACGTCAATGTAGCGGCCGATAAACGCCATGGGCCGATCTGCCAGCTGCATGACAAAGGGAACGAAGCCCCCCTCCGAAGCACTCTTCTCACTGAGCCGTTGAGCGGCAGAGACTGCCTCATTGCTCGCCCTGATCAGGAGTAACGTCAAAGGAACCAAAAATACCAGTATGAGTAACAAGGTACTCATGAACGCTGCCCATCCGGGGCTTTTGATTTCCTTCTGCACACGTTCGTGCAGAGGGTAGGCCGCGATTGCCAGGATGGCTGCGAATGCCACCGGCTTCAGAAAGGGCTCTGAGATGACGTAGGTGAACGCCAGCGTAACGGCCAGCAAACTCAATAGAAAGATGAGAACACGCGTCTTCTTGTCCAACCCAAAGTCCTCGTCCGGAAGTGTACTGCAGAGAACCGCGTTTCACTCGATTGGTCTGCGACTCATTGTGTGACCTGCACTTAGCTCCGTCCCCGAGTGGCGTAGGTCTTCGGTGACCTACTCGCGCCAGTCCCCCGTTGCTACCGTCGTAGTCCAGACCCCACGAAAGGGAGGTCTGCAGGGCCATGTCAAACTCCAAATTGAAGATTCTCTACAGCGAAGGCGACGCCGACGTTCTTGCCTCGCAAGCAGCTTCCATCCAGAAAGCCGGACACCACGTAACGACCGCCGAGAACCGCAAGGGTGTGCAGGAACTGCTCAACCGTGACGCGTTCGATCTCGTGATTCTAGGGCCGACACTCTCACGCAACGATCGCCATCACCTTCCTTACATGGTGAAGAAATCGCATGAGGGTACGCGTGTTCTGGTTCTACACGCCGATGGCGGACGCCATCCCCAGGTCGATGCCATTCTGGAGACCGGGCATCGCATGGAGACTCTTCTCGAACTGATTGCGAAGCTGCAAACCAGCGACACCGTGCTCGCAAAGTAAACTAACCGCCTTAAATCGGGACAGCACCCTCAGCTGTCCCGACGAGCGCCTGTTTTGCCCAAGACATAACGACTTTCCTCTTTCCTTGTCCCGCCTCCTTTCTTGACACGCCAAATCAATGACTTAAGAAAAGTTTGAGCCAGTTTTCGTTTCTTTTCCGCGCTATCAGGTGAGCGCGGAAATTCCTGAAGGCCCGCCACGGGACTGCCCTCCCCGGAGCCCACTGCGAATTTCCCGCGCCCCTTAAGCCAGGAGAAATTGCAATGACGTCATCATTCAAGTGGAAGAACCGCCTTAGCAAGATCGTGCGATGGGGTGTTCCCGCTCTCTGCACCACGGTAGCGGTGTTGATCACGATCACGATCGGTTGGAGACCCGTTTTTGGCGCGAAGTCTCGCCCTCTCAACCACCGCCAGTTTGAGCGAACGCCGGAACGTTTAGCGCGCGGCAAGTATCTGGTGGAAGGCGTACTTGGCTGTTTCGACTGTCACTCGCAGGTCGCAAGCGAGCAAGTTGCACCCGGCACCGCGCCGCCGTTCACGCAGTTTGGTTCTGGACGCGTTGTCATAGACGACGGCGATCTCCGCGTCGCAGCACCCAACATCACGCCCGACCTGGAGACTGGTGCCGGCACCTGGACCGACGATCAGTTCGCGCGAGCCATCCGCGAGGGCATCGGCCACGACGGACGCACGCTGTTCCCGGTGATGCCGTATCAGGATTTCCGCGAGCTTTCCGATGAAGACTTAGCAGCGGCCATCGTGTTCATTCGTTCGTTGCCGCCAGTCCGGCATGAGCTTCCCCCAAACCGCATTCCGTTCCCCCTGTCGCGGCTCATCAATAGCGCGCCTCAGCCGCTCCACGGGCCGGTGGCAGCGAATGTTTCAGATCCTGTTTCGCGGGGGCGGTACCTGTCCACGATCGGCGGATGCCACAATTGCCACACCCCGAAAGACAACATGGGCCGTCCCCTGCCTGGTATGGACCTGGCTGGCGGGACCGTGTTCGAAAAGTTCGGGAAGATCACGACCGCCAATATCACCCCTGATCCGAGCGGCATTTCGTATTATGACGAAGCCCTGTTCGTAAAGACGATCCGCACGGGTCACGTGGGCGCACGCCCACTGCACGTTCCCATGCCATGGTGGATCTACCGCAACATGACGGACAGCGACCTCAAATCCCTGTATGCATACCTGCGAACTGTTACGCCGGTCCGCCATCGTGTCGATAACAGTGAGCCGATCGCGCAGTGCAAACGGTGTAATCACGCCCATCCCGGCGCATCGCACGACGTGGGCGAGTAATGCGGGCGAGAAAAAGACAAAAAACTGGAGAACTGGAGAAGAGAAATGAGTCCCGCAATGGAATTGTTAAGAAATAACGTGATCAGCGATACCGCTCAAATTGATGCGGCCATTGCAGAACTCGCTGAAACATGGAATCGCCATGATGGCCTGGCATACGCGGCTGCCTTTGCTGACGATGCCGATTTTGTGAACGTGCTGGGGATGCGCTCTCATGGCCGCGCTGAAATCGCGGAGCGCCACATCCACTTACTCCAAACCATCATGCGCAAGAGCGTGCTACACATTCTCCACCATTCAGTCCGCTTTCTAACGGAGACGATCGCCCTCGCGCATGTGAAGTGGGAAGAAGAGGGACACGAGGCTCCGCCCGCCTGGAACTTTCGCAAAGTTCGTCAAGGAGTGCTCTCGTTGGTCTTCCAGAAAGAATCTGAGGGTTGGAAGATCGCCAGCGCTCACAACACAGATCTCATTGAAATGGCCTGAAGCATAGACTCCGAAGCCCGGACCATTTCAGTTAGCGATTGGAGGCCGTGAGTATTTCAGACATCTCGCGCGATCTACTGCCCGGCCACTTTCAAAATCTCCCCGCGTAGCTCCTCATAGGACAGCGCGCCCGGATGGTACATAGCAACTTTGCCCTGCCGATCAAGCAGCACCATGGTAGGCGTCGTCGAGGCGCCGTAGGTTTTGAAATTTTGTTTGCTCACGGGCACAGCCATCTCTGGCAAACCCTGATAAAACTTTGACCGAACGGCCTCGATGTACTTGAGCTCCGCCTGAGGACTCGCATGGTCTTCCTGGGCGGTGTAACCGTAACGTTGCGTTGGCCCCACCACAGTCAGGCCCTGAGACGAAAATTCCGAACGCAGGCGCGCCACGATGGGCGCTTCGGCCTTGCAGTCGCCGCACCAGTGAGCCCAGAAGAACAAAAGCACGGGTTTGCCCTTCAGCCGCGCCAACGGAACTGGCTTCGCTCCCAGGTACTCGCTTCCCAAAAGCGAGGGGGCGGGCCGCCCGACAAGCGTGATGAGATTTAGGTTCTTCTGGAGCCGCGGGCCGATCGATGTGTTTCCGTAAGTCCCGAGTGCCACCTGCAAGAGTGTTGTCGCGGGTGCAACCTGCCCTTGCTTCGCTAAAGCCTGGGACTGAACCTCATAGGCTGCGCCGAGAGCGGTCGCCAAATGCTCGTCGGAATCTAACGACTTGCCTTTTAACAGACCAACGGTGAGGGATTTGGTTTCCTTGGCATATCCCATCGCTTGATCGAACTGCTTTTCAGCCAAGGACGAACGAGCCATCCACGAAAGCGCCTCGACATACTCCGGCGTAACGCCCTGACGTGACCGATAGGCATGAAGCGCAGTCTCGGCAGCGCTGATCTTCTGTTCCTCAAGCGCACCGCGAACGTCGTCAACGATGCCAGCCACCCCGACCAAAGGGGTGAGTAAAACAATGCTGAGAATCCACGACACTTTCTTCAAAGCCATATCCTCAAGAACAACATCACTTAAAACCGTATAGATCCAGCTATGTTAGAACCAAGTCCAAGCAGTTTCGCTGCCTTGCGGCAGAATTCATTCGCGATTGTAAAGGCGCCGGAGGGCGGCCTTTAACCTACTGACACAACAGTACATACCGTTCGGAGATCGCCGCCGAATCGCTTAATGTTGACATTCCCATGTACAATATAGCTGCGTTTGATACTTTGCGGTTGTAAGCAGTTTCTCCGCTCCACAGAGGCGTGACCTGCCTGCAGAAGTCTGCGAGTTCCAGCGCAATTCAACACAAAAGGAAATAAGCACTTCCATGGAAACAGGAACAGTAAAGTGGTTCAATGATGCCAAGGGTTACGGATTTATCAGCCGACAGAATGGAGAAGATGTTTTTGTTCACTTCTCCGCCATTCAGTCGAGCGGATTCCGCAGCTTGCAGGAAGGTCAGCAGGTGCAGTTTGATGTGGTCAAAGGCCCCAAGGGCTGGCAAGCGGAGAACGTGAAGCCTGTATAAGGCAGAAAAGTTCAATGGACGATAGGCGGCCTGCGGGCCGCCTTAGTTTTTGCCCCCGACTACCTACACCGACGCCTGACCACTCTGCGCTTCTTCCACCGTCCAGAAATAAGTAAAAAACTTCTCAACCTGCGTAACCCGCAGGGTATTTCGCACCCGTTCACTGATTCCGACCAGCGCGATCGTATGCCCTTGTTTTTGATGAATGATGGCTTCGGCCACAAGGGCGGCGATCCCCGCCGAGTCCACGATGGGCACCCCGGTCACATCCAGAATGAGTCCGCGGTCCTCTTCGGCACGCACCACAGTTTGAAACTGTTGCACACTGGCCAGCCATAGTGGCCCTGAAAGGCGCAACACTCTCCGCTCGGTTGGTCCACCCGACAGCTCTTCAATGTGAAACGGCTGCTGCACCATGCGAACGATCCTAGCCCAAGTTATGTTTGAATAGTGAAAGTTCAAGGGCGGCCGCGCCCGGTTCATTAACTGAGGAGAGTATGCCACTTCGTGTCGGAGACCGCGCGCCCGACTTTGACCTCCCCGCTGTCATCGGGGAGACAGAAGTCCGCGTGTGCTCCCGAGACTACCTTGGACGACAAATTCTGGTCGTTACTTTTCATCCCCTAGACTGGACCCCTACTTGAGCTGCCCAATTGCCCGAACTCGACTCAATGAGAGCCAAGTTTGCGGCAATGAATGCCCAGGTACTGGGCATCAGTGCAGATTCCCTTATCAGCCACATCGCCTGGCAGAAAAAAGAAATAGGCATGCTCAAAATTCCTCTCTGTGCCGATTTCTTTCCGCACGGGGAAGTCACCCAAAAGTTTGGGATTCTGCGCGAGGGCCCTCCCGTGGCCGGCATTCCCGAACGCGCCGCCTTTGTCGTCGATAAGCAAGGCGTCATTGCTTTTGCCAAGGTCTATCCGCTCGATCAGGTCCCTGATGTGGAGGAAATCCTCGCGGCCGTCGCGACCCTGGCAGAGCCCTAAATCGCTTCGCCACTTTCGCGGGTTAATTCTTGAGCATTTCGCCAACGGTCTCGACCAACCGATCCACGTCCTCCTCCGAATTGAACACCGCGCACGAAACCCTCACCCCGCCGACGTGACTCGTGTAGCGCACTGACACCAGAATTTTTTTCGCTGACAGGCGTTCCACCAGTTTCACATTGTCGGTCGCGGACCCCACCGTGAACGTAACGATCCCGGAGCGATTCTCCGAGGCGCGGGGCGTTACAACCTCGATCCCCAAAGCGTCGAACCCGCGCAGCAAACGCTCGGTCAATTCAAAGACATGCGAGGCAATCTCACTCTGCCCGATAGAGTGAATCAAATTCAACGCTGCAGCCAACCCGACTGCCCCAGGATAATTTGCCGTCCCGCCAATTTCATACCGCCGCGCTCCCTTGACGAACTGGTACTCCTTCACGGGAGCCATACTTGGTGTTTGAAAGTACTCGCCCCATCCACCTTCCGGAGTCTCCACATCCAGATAACCAGCCACTGGCGGAATCAAACGCGGCAATGCGTCACGGCTTATGTACAAGAAACCGCACCCGAAGGGCGCGTTCAACCACTTGTGCCCGCCGCATGCAAGGACATCCACGGGCGTGTCGCGTACATCGATCGGCACGGTACCCAGTTGTTGAATCGCGTCCACCACCAACCAGATTCCCCGATCGCGACACAACCGACTGAACGCAGCGAGATCCAACCGGTATCCGTTCGACCATTGCACGGTGCTGAGCGTGATTACGCGGGTGCGCGGGGTAAGGTGCGGGACAAAGTCTTCCACGCGCACTTCACCCTTATGGTTCGGTACGACATCGATTTCAATGCCGTCCTTCGTCCATTGCGTCCAAGGCACAGCCACCTGGAAAAATTCAAGATCCGACATCAGCACGCGATCTCCCGGTGAGAGCGCAATTCCAGTGGCTGCCAGGCTCAGGCCATGCGTGGTGCTTTCGACCAACGCGATCTCATCTTCGTGTGCGTTGATAAGTCTCGCTGCGGCTGGCCGCGCCGCCGCACGCATATCGTCCATGAAGATGTGATGGCTCGTAGAAGATTCCATGGGGCACACTAACGCCAGCCCGAGGAATTTTTCGATCGCTTCCACCGCAGGACGCGACGCCAGCGAGACGCAGGCCGAATCCATGAACACCTTATCGATCGCCCCTGGAAAATGCCGCCGCGCGGCAGAAACGTTGGTTCGCATAGGTGAAAGCCTTACTATCCCATCCCGACTGGCCTTAGGGAGTGTAACTGACCTGGATTTGCGGTTAGCTCACTCGGGCCCCGAAATGAGATCTTTTCCGTGTGAGGATTGATTGTGCAAGCGCGCCTTGAAACGGGCCCAAAGGGGTCAACGACTCGTACTAAACTCGGAGCCGGAGTTGCCAGAATGAAGCTCGTCTTTGCAGTCGTTATCTTTCTCAGCGCCGTCGCCACGGGCCAAACGAACCTCATCGCTAACATTCCGGCTAGAAAAACTACGAGTCTCAACGGAACGTGGCATTTCATCGTCGACCCCTACCAAAATGGAGATGGATCCCGCTATTACGAAAATCGCAAGCCGAAAGGGCCTCAGGATCTCGTCGAATACGACTTCGCCACTTCGCCAACATTGAAAGTGCCGGGCGATTGGAACTCTCAGCGCGAGGACTTGCTGTGGTATGAGGGTTCGATCTGGTACGAACGAAACTTTTCCTATCAGACTTCCTCAGGCAAGCGGGCCTTCCTGTACTTCGGCGCGGTAAATTATCGCGCGGTGGTTTATCTGAATGGCGAAAAGGTGGGAGAGCACGTCGGCGGATTTACGCCCTTCAATTTCGAAGTCACGGGAAAGATCCACTCGGGTGAGAACTTCGTTGTCGTCCAGGTTGATAATACACGCCTTGCAGAGGGCGTTCCCGCTCTTAGCACCGACTGGTGGAACTATGGCGGCATCACTCGCGACGTGACGATCGTAGAGGTTCCCGCCACCTTTATCGAGAATTACGCGCTGCAACTCGCCAAGAACGACCTTGGCCGAATTGAGGGTTGGATCCAGATCAGTGGAGTTCGTACACCGCAGAAGGTCAGCGTCGAGATATCTGAAGCGCACACTCACCAGGAAATTACGACTGACTCCAAGGGCTACGCATCGCTGGACTTCCCCGCAACACTTGAGGTCTGGTCGCCGGAAAAACCGAAGCTCTACGACGTCACCATCTCGACAGGCGACGACACGCTTACAGACAAGATCGGGTTCCGCACCATCGAGACCCGCGGTACTCAGATCCTCCTCAATGGGAAGCCAATCTTTCTGCGGGGAATCTCTATTCACGAGGAGGCTCCTTTCCGCAGTGGCCGCGTATTTTCCGCCGAAGATGACCTAACTTTGCTCACCTGGGCCAAGGAGCTTGGTTGCAACTATGTGCGGCTGGCACACTACCCGCACAACGAGTCGATGACACGTCTCGCTGACAAGTTGGGGATGCTTGTCTGGTCTGAAATTCCCGTTTACTGGGACATCGATTGGTCCAATGTTGCAACGCTCGCCAATACGGAGCAGCAACTGAAGGAAAACATCGCCCGCGATCGCAATCGTGCGTCGATCGTAATCTGGTCCATCGCAAACGAAACTCCAGTTACACCCGCTCGTCTTTTATTTCTTAAGAAGCTGGTCTCCGATATTCGGCAGATCGACGCTACGCGACTGATTTCAGCGGCGATGAATCGCACCGGACGGGAAGGCAACACCCGCCTGATCGACGACCCACTCGGCGAATTCGTAGACATTCTTAGCGTAAACGAGTACATCGGCTGGTACGAAGGAAGGTTGGAAGACGTCGCGAACACCCGTTGGAACACATCGTGGAAAAAGCCTCTGATCTTCAGCGAATTCGGAGCCGAAGCGCCGTATGGCAACCACGGCGACGCTGGCTCGAAATGGACTGAGGAGTATCAGGCGAAACTCTACGGCGAACAAATCACAATGCTTCGAAACATCCCTCAGCTCGCCGGACTGTCCCCGTGGCTCTTGATGGACTTCCGCTCGCCACGGCGACCGCTCCCATTTATTCAGGACTATCACAACAAGAAGGGTCTGATCTCGAATCGCGGCGAGAGAAAACAGGCGTTCTATATCTTGCAGAACTACTATCTGGAATTAGAGAAGAAACATTAGCGGCGATCGCGATCAACCCTCGCCACGCTGCTCTAAAGGGTGCGCGATCCTGGCGCGCTCTTTGCGATGGGGCCAAACCTACAACGCCGCAGCTTGCTCGCGACGACGCCCCTGAATCTCGATAAACACATTGATCAATGACACGGCAGCCGGCGTCACTCCCGGAATCTGACTTGCCTGCCCGAGCGTCCTGGGTCGCACGTGCAGAAGCTTTTCTTTCATCTCACGAGAGAGCCCGCTGACTGACGCGTACTCGAACCATTCGGGGATTGCACGTAGCTCTGCTTTCTTCAGTCGATCAATAGACTTCTGCTGCTGCTGCAAATAGCCTGCGTATTTGATCTCCGTCTCGACAGACTTCAATTCGTTGCGGACTTCAGATGTAAGTGGGGACGAGTGCCCCACGCCCATCGAATCTTGGGCAAAAGCGGGGGAATCGGAATTCAACCCACGCTCAAAAAACTTCGGCGCCAAACATCGCAATACTGGAGCCAACATCTCGACCGTAACTTCAGGGCGCTTCAACACCTGCGCCAAAGTCTGCCCGACCTCAAACCACGCGGGTAAGTCTGCTCCCGATAGTGCGTCCGGGCGCAGCTGTTCACCGATCTCCGCAGTCACGCGCGTCTTCTCCAGCAACTGCTTCACTTGCTGCAGGCGAGCCTGCTTTGCCAGGTATTCATCCCACGCGGCGTCGCTGATTAACCCTACGCGGCGTCCGTGTGCCGTCAACCTCCGGTCGGCATTATCAATTCGCAGTTGGAGACGGAACTCGGCGCGTGAAGTGAACATCCGATACGGCTCATTCGTCCCCTTCGAAATCAAATCGTCTATCAGGATCGCGGTGTATCCATCGGTCCGATCAAGAATCAATGGCGGCTCTTGCTTAACCTGCAAGGCGGCGTTGATTCCAGCCATCAGGCCCTGGCACGCCGCCTCTTCGTACCCGCTGGTTCCATTGATCTGCCCCGCCAAGAAGAGACCGGCAATTTTTTTGGTCTCCAGGGTCCTTTCCAGCTCCGTCGGGTCGATGGAGTCGTACTCAATCGCATATCCTGGACGCATCATTTCCGCGGACTCAAGACCTGGAACCGACTTGATGACCGCGAGCTGAACATCAATCGGCAGAGACGTGCTCATGCCATTCACGTAAATTTCGTGAGTGTTCAGCCCCTCAGGCTCGAGAAACAGCTGGTGCATCAGCTTGTCCGGAAACTTCACGATCTTGTCTTCGATCGACGGACAATACCTCGGGCCCGTCGATTGAATCTGCCCGCTGTACATGGGGGAGCGATGGACGTTTTCGCGGATTATTCGGTGGGTTTCTTCGGTCGTAAACGCGATGTAACAGGGAACCTGACGGTCATGGTTCGCGACCTTTTTCGTGCGAAAGCTAAATGGCGTGGGATCAACGTCACCTGGCTGGACTTCAAACCTCGACCAATCAATCGTCCGCCCATCAAGTCGTGGGGGCGTGCCTGTCTTCAGACGGCATCCACGCAGGCCGAGATTCTTCAATGCCTCTCCAAGCAGCACAGCCGCAGGCTCACCGGAGCGTCCTGCCGGATATTGCTGCTCGCCGCAATGGATCAATCCGTTCAGAAAAGTCCCGGTCGTGATGACTACAGCCTTCGCCGCCACGCGGCGCCCGTCTCTTAGCACAATGCCTCGGGCAACCCGTGGAGCGTTGTCCGTAGAATCCTGTTCGATCACCAGCTCAGCGACTTCAGCCTGCTTGATCTTCAAATTTGCTTGCGACTCGAGCACTTCCCTCATTTTCAACCGGTACGCCTGCTTGTCGCACTGCGCCCTGGGAGACCAGACCGCCGGGCCTCGCGAAGTGTTCAGCAGCCGAAATTGGATTCCGACTGCATCCGTGACTTCGCCCATGATCCCACCCAGCGCATCGACTTCGCGCACCAGGTGCCCTTTGGCAATGCCCCCAATCGCCGGATTGCACGACATCTGGGCAATCAAATCCACATTCAAGGTGAACAGGGCGGTCTTCAACCCCATACGAGCGGCGGCCATCGCGGCCTCGCATCCGGCATGGCCAGCACCGACCACTACCACATCGAATTGTTCGTCAAACCGCATGTCAATGGAGGAAACTGCTTGGTCGCAAACACCGCCAAGGACGCCCTGCTTCTATTCTAACAACGGGAGAGCCGCTCCCCATGAACCCGGCCTGTCCCGGCGTCATGCAGCGTGAATACCTTGGCTGGAGTTTTGGTGGCCTTCAAGGCCTTGACGGATGGTAGATGGTCGCGCCGTTAGAGGTACCACTGACTTCCGTACCCCAACGCCAGTTACTCCAAGAAAAACAAAAGTAATGCCCGAAATCCCTTTTCGGAAGCCCGTTTCAAGGCTGCCCAGATACCATATTCAGCAGCACCATCATCCATGCACAACAAGACCAAAGTCGTGGCCGCCTTCCTCGACGGCCGTCGTCTTAAGGGATTTCTTTTCGATTTCTCCGTGGTCCGAGGTTATTTTTTCCTGTTCCCCGAAGCGGATGGCGAAGCCCAGGCGGGCGCACGCGGGTTGCTCGTCCGGCTGGCCGAGTTGAAGGCCCTATTCTTCGTGAAAGAGTTCGCGGGAAACCCGGGTTACAAGGAACAGACGCCCGCGCACGCAGCCCAGCCCGGCGCAAAGGTGGAAGTCACCTTCTCAGATGGCGAAACGCGAATCGGTTTCACCGAAACACTTTCCTCTGGCAGCCTCGGATTCTTTCTCACGCCGGCAGATCCGAATTCCAACAACGAACGGGTCTTCGTAATCGCAAGCAACGTCCGATCTATCAAAACGTTGCCATCGTTGGCTTCGGCTCAACACGCATAGTAATTTCTGCGGAGCCCGATTCATCCACTCATCCCACTTGCCTGGTAATACACCGACCATTTACAAGGCCGCCCCGTGCAATCCACTGTGGGAACCTTTCCCAATTGCGCGTCTACCTGGTCGTCAAGCACTTTGAAAGCGTCCCTCACTACGTCAGGAGCATTCTTAAAGATCGCTACTAACATTTCGACCTCGCCTTTGGTCAGCCGGAATCCTCGAGTTGAGATGGCTTGAATAGGGTCCACCCATAGCAGGTCCCGAAACCCCGCATCTGCCACCGCGTTGCCTACCACTGCGATTAGTAGGTCCATATGCCTACCTCCTATTTGTACTTATTTGTGGAACGGGCCGATTGACGCGACTGCAGTACTCATTGAACTTTCGGGGGAGATCTAATTCCTTACATCATGCCTCGTCTCACGCAGCAACGCAGATTGATCGGCCTGTTTCCACATTCGGACCGCTTCTTCGCGCTCGCTTCGTGATTTTTCCTCATAATTCAAATGCTCGTACACCCGAGCCAGGTCGACATGCGCAGTCACCAGATCCGGTGGAAATCCATTCTGCAAAATCTCTCCTCTGCGCAGCAGGACCTGTTCCCATTCCCGTGCAGCGTCGTCCCAGCGTCGCTGTTCTTGATAGACGCGGGCCAACCCGGCATGTGCCAACACATGCGGATATTCCTGTGCAGCCGTCCCGAATGCCTTACCGGCGTCGTCCGGCTTGCCGGCAGCCAATTCAATTTCACCCTCCAGGTCGTGATAGGAACTTCGATTCCACGAACTCGGCGCTGATTTTCGCAATCGATCGAGCCGTCGCAACACATCACGCGCTTTGTTCGTGTTGCCAGCCCGTGCGTACAACATGCCTGCGTTCACCAAATCACTGGTCTGCAGACCCGCGCCAGGCGTTTTGAGAATCGCGTCTGCCTGCACTAGCGCGCCGTGAGTATCTCCATTGAAGAGATCGATGCGGGCGATCAGATATCTCCTAGCCAACTGCAATCCGCCTTGCGCTCCGGATGCCTGCAGGCGTCGGGAAAGATCGTCGTGGGCAGCCCTCAACCTGCCTTCGTACAGATCGGCCAGCGTAAGGCACAGCTCCTGCAATTCTCGGTCTGTCGCGGTGCGTTGCCCAATGCGTTGAAACTCTTCTCGCGCACTCGCGACGTTGCCCTGGTCCAGATAGGCCAACCCCACACCCCAATGCATCTGCGGCGAATCCACGTTACGGAACTGAGCTTCCTGATAGACCTTCAGCGCTTCGTTTGATCGATTGGCGCGTGCCAAATATAAGGCGAGATTGCGATATGCGGGTGCGGACGTAGGATTGAGTCTGAGAACCTCTTTCGATTCAAACGCGGCCTTGTCGAGCTGGTTCAAGTCGTAATAGGCGTCAGCCAGCGCCTGGTGTCCTTCCTCATCGTCGGGATACAAACTGACCAGAACGGTGAGCGACTGCGCCTCATCTTCGTAACGTTCGTGCATCCTGTAATATTCCGCCTCAATTTTACGTTGTTCCCGATCGGTTACGTTCTGCCGTAATTGATAAGCTCGTTCGACCTCCGCCAATGCATTTTCCGTTTTGCTGACGACTGCCGCATAGTGCTGACCGAGCCGAAGGTGTGCCATGGCAAAGTCGGAGTCGAGCTGAAGAGCGCCTTGCAGCAAACTTTCCAACTGCGCATCGTCGCCCTGTTCGCGAGCGTCATTTGCCTGGGAATAGAGCTGAAGCGCTTCGAGTGAAGTAGTGGTTACCTTTGCGAGTGGACGGCTGCTCTTCTCGATCCGTTCCATTGACTCGCCGAGCCGGCGTCGCACTCGGACGGCGAGGGCGTCCGTTCTATCGAAATACTGATTTTCTCCAGTGAACCGTTCTTGCTCAGCGAATAAGACATTGCCCCGCACCGGGTCCAGGCCTTGTACGCTTACCTGGATCATTTGTCCCATTCGTTGAACGCTGCCGGTCAGCAGGACTTGCAAATTTTCCCGTTGGCAAATTTCGCGCCCCACGGCTTCGTCAATCTTCGTGACCCCGGTTTTCCGCATTCGTCGCAGCACTTCGTAGGCCCGGGCCCGTGGAAACACGTTCACATATCGCGATTGCTGCAATGCGATCGTCAAACCTTCGCGCACGCCTTTGTCCGGAATTGTTCCATCTCCCGAGGTTTCGAAATCTGAAATCAGAAGCCAGCCGCGTTCTGCAAGAACTGGCTCGTGATTGGTCCACCGGTAAATCGCGAGGGCGGCAACTACGACTACGAGTCCAGCCGCAAACGCCAGAAACCAGTGCTTCCCCTGCAGGATTTCTCCCGACCTCCGGGCTTCGACATTGCGCGGACTAGTGCCTGCACGCACGGCGCGCAGATCGTCCACCAGTTCCCGGGCGCTGGCATATCGTTTCGCCAGGTCCTTCTCCATGGCCTTGTGAACAACCCGTTCAAGCCCATCGGGAACAGATGGATTGATCCTGCGAATCTCTTTGGGCCACTCGTGCAGTATGCGTTCGCTAGTAGCCACGAAACTGCCCGCGAAGAACGGATGCCGTGCCGTCAACATTTCGTAGAAAACGACACCGAGGGAAAAAATGTCGGTTCGCGCGTCCGGAAGCTTTTCCAGTAAGACTTCGGGTGACATATACGCAGCGGTGCCTCCGAGAAGATTCGCGCGATCCATCGTCGTGCTTTCGTCGGAACGCGGAAGATGATTAGCGAGCCCGAAATCCAGGACCTTCACTTGCCCACCGGGGGTAAGCATGATGTTTTCTGGCTTGATGTCGCAATGCACGACGCCGTGTTCGTGAGCTGATTTCAATGCCTCGGCGCACTGGGCGGCAATTTCAAAGAACTGTTCCAGGCTCAGCGGACGTTGCAGCCGCTGACGCAGGGTTTCCCCTTCGACGAACTCCATCACCAAAAAGAGTTCGCCGTTTTCCTCAAGAACATCGTGGACTCGCGCAATGTATTCCGAGCTCAGACACGACGCGTGCTGGGCTTCGCGCAAAATCCTCTGGCGCGCTCCAGCGTCGCTTCCCAGCCGACGCGCGACCCGCTTTAGAGCAACCGCGCGTTGCAGAGTCGTGTCCTCGGCGTAATAGACCTCGCCCATACCTCCGGACCCAAGCTTCCGAAGGATCCGGAACCGGCCAACTCTGCTACCAGTCAAATCCTCGGGAAGTGGAGAGTGCATTTGCAAATTGTGGGCAACACCCATGCTGCGAAGCCCTAACGTGCGATGCTGAAGAAAAGCGACCGCTGAACCTTTCCTGCGCTTGGTGGACCTGCCTGCGAACGGATCTGGCTCACATTCGCAACGCACGGCAACGCGCGCAGCTTCGCACGAAACTGCATCGTCTGATTTCCTAGGGGCCGGGCTCGAATTGTCGAGCCAAGGGAAGGCCATAAGTATAGCCGAACGATCAATTCTCGACATTTTCAGTGAGTTGAGCGCATTCGCCCACATCAGTGAGACGGGTCTCGTGCGGCGTTACTGGAATTGTTGCGGAGGGAATCTCAGGTCGACTATCGGCTCGCTGGAAGCAGGTCGACTCGGATCAAAATGACAACTGCTGAACAACGGCGACGACCCTTGCTTACTGCTGCTTCGCTTTCTTCACTCGTCGCGCAGCATCTGCCAATGATTCCTGCACAACCGCTCCTGCGGCCGTGGGTGTCGCTTGTCCCAACGCTCCGTACGGATCGGCAATCGTCACGCCGCGAACCGAGCCCGTTTCTATCGGTGCAATCGAAGACGGCACGGCAACGGGAGCTGGCGCAGGAGGAGCCGCCACAGGAGGCTTCGGTGCGGCAGGTGCAACTGGAAGCAGCGGGGCTTGAACGATGACGACCGGCGCACTGGAAACTGTTACGACCGGTGGCGTAACCACCTCGACGGTCTTGGGTGGCGCAACCGCGACGGGTCGCGACACACGCAACGGAGCAGGCTGTGCCGGTGCCGATGCAACCTTCGGCGCAGTGACGACAGTCGGATGAGCCGGTACTTCGATAGCAATTTTAACGGGCAATCCCGTGGAACCGGGCGCCACATCGTCGGGTGAAGGAGAAGGCATTTTCGGCGCGACCTTCGCACTGGTTGCTGGAGTGATATGGGTGGAAGCCACTGCCACCGCAGGCGCCTTCTTGCGCGCCTCTAGTGCAACGCCGACGCTCTCGGTAACATCCGTTCCCGGTCGACGCTGGCCATACTTTCCCGCCAAGCACGAACCGTCCCAGATCCATGAGTTGTCGATGTACACCAACTCTTTGTCCGTCTTGTAGACAGCGTAACCCTCGCGCAGCGCCCCTGAGGCTTTCACAACTCGATATTCCATGCACACGCCTTCGCTCGTGACCACGACGTTGGACAGCTGCACGCTATCGGGATTTGGCATGCCTGGATGGGACCGGACAGCGCGAAGAACCGCGCGAGCAATCTCTTCGTCAGAGACGGTCCGCCCAAAACTAAAGACTGCGGACAGCAGCACAAAAGCCAGCACGGGGGAACGCTTCATACGTCGAGTAAGTCTACCCAACACCTACCCCCACTCCGAGTTACCGAAGGACGAGCGAAATACGTGCGATAGGGCATATCAACCCACATCGGGACCGCACTGTACCATCGAGTAAGACTCCCAGTTGTATTTGTCCTGTCTTGAGGTTAGGCCCCCCGAACAGCGGCTTGGCAGTGATTCGCCCGCACGCGATTCTGCCAAAAGTATCGTACCCCGCTATATTTATCGCTCATCCGGCCCTTCCATTCTTACAGCAACACCCGAGTGCCCTCGGACATCAAACTTGCGTGAAAACATGCTCAGTCCCAAGGAGAACCTATGGCCATTACGAATGCGCTCGCTCGGGTCGCGGTTCGAGACATGGAAACTTCAGTCCGCTGGTATTCGCGCCTGCTGGATCGCATGCCCGACCGCAAACCGATGCCTGAACTCGCTGAATGGGAATTCGCTGACGGTGGCTGGATCCAGGTGTTCCACGACAAACAGCGCGCCGGGTCGTCTTCCGTCACACTGGTGGAAAGCAGCATCGAAGCGCGATTGGAAGATTTGAAAGCAAAACGAATTTCCGTCGAATCGACCAGCCATTCTCCCATCGTGAACGTAGCAACCATCAGAGATCTGGATGGTAATCAGATCGTGTTTGCAGAGTCCCGGGCCGAATCCAACCGGTCGACTCAATCGAGAAAACACGCGACACTTGAGTTTCTCAAAGCGAGCTAATTAAGCAGCAACACGTCTACTTCAGCGAACACGAAGGCCGGCTTTTCAGCCGGCCTTTGTTCTCTTTCACACAATCGTCTATTCGACAGTCTGAGCTACTTCTTCGGTGCGATCGCGTCCTTCGCTGCTTTCGCGACACGGAACTTCACAACGGTCTTGGCCTTGATCTGGATCGGTTCGCCAGTCTGCGGATTCCGTCCCATGCGGGCCTTGCGATGCGCCTTTACCAGGCGACCCAATCCGGGAACAACAAACACACCATTCTTCTTCGTCTCTTTAATTGCGGTGTCCGCCATATTCTCGAGCAAAGCGGCAACCGTCTTGTTGGGAAGCTCAGCTTTCTCGGCGAGCGCGCGTACGAGCTGTGTCTTAGTTAAGCCTGCAGCCATGATGATCTCCTTCAGTTAAACAGTGATGTTCCTGCGATGAGCGCATCTTATACCACCGTTCCTGTGGAAAAGTAGCGTTTTCGCCAGATTTTATGCGGGATTTTTACTCCTAAGGTGCGCGCAGGGGCTTAAAACCAGCTTTTCCACGCCATCGCCACCCAAAAGCGGCCAAAAACAGGCCATCCCGCTGTTCGCGTCCATGGGGCGAAGGGGTAAGCTCACGGTTTGCCATTTAGCCTTCCTCCGTGAGACCTCGGGTCCTTCGTGGTTCAAGCGTTGCGAATTCTTCGTGGCATAATGCCGAAGACACAATCCCGTGACCTGTCCGATCTGTTCCATCCGAAAAGAAAAGCGTTTCTGCCCTGCAGTGCACGGACGCATTTGCCCGCAATGTTGCGGAGAGCAACGCGAGGTCACGCTCGACTGTCCGAGCGACTGCCCTTATCTTCTTCAAGCGCGCGAGCATGAAAAGCCGCGCCCCGCGGACGAAGTCAACCCAGCAGATCTTTTCCTTCAAGTGGAACTAACCGATCAGTTCATTTATGAGAGCGAACACCTCATCATGGGACTGAGCTTCGCTCTGGCGAAGTCGGCTCACGCCAACCGGATGCTGAATGATCGGGATCTGATCGCCGCCCTCACCTCGCTCGCCAAGAGCTATGAGACGCTCGTCAACTCGGGTCTTGTCTACGAAACGCCGACTGCCAATGTCGCGCACCAGGCCGTCGCCGCCGAAGTGCAGAATATGGTGAAGGAGTACCGGGAAGCTGAGCAGAAACACACAGGCGTCACGCGTCTTCGCGACAGCGAAGTCCTGCGAGCGCTGGTGTTTCTTGTGCGGATGGCGCACGGCCGCACATCGGGCCGTCCACGATCTCGTGCGTTCATCGATTTTCTGTTTTCTCAGTTTCCGGAAAAGTCCGGTGTGGTTGCTCCGGAAGAGGCAGGGAGCAGGATCATCACGCCGTGACTAGCATTGCCAACGATATTCCACCGGTGAACTTCTTCTGATGCAAAGACGGCGCACCCAAAGATAAAATCCTAGACTTATAGAGCGAAGAATGGACCTCCCCCCGACAGATCGCCCGCAAAATCCGTTTATTGCGGGTATCCGCGGTTTACGCCGGCTCCTGGTACCCACCCGTCCCGATCGAGATGGCTTGACTGGCGCGCTCAATCGAAAGCGGTTCTTTATCGATCTCCAGTCGACCTTGCAAACTCGAAAGCCTTTCGCGCTCGTCCTCGCCGATGTTGACGAGTTCAGGAAGGTAAACGACGCGTTTGGCCACGAACTAGGTAATTCCGTGCTTCGTACGCTAGCGACAGCTTTTGCCAGACGCTGCGCCGAGTTTGCAGTGCGCGGGCCTTATCGAGATGGAGGAGAGTCTTTTTCATTTCTCGTCGTGCGCAACGTTGAGCGAGCTCGTGAGTTTGCCGACGCGCTTCGCGCCGATGTTGAAAACCTTCGCTTTTCTGACTATCCGGACTGCAGGATCACAATCCGTCTCGCGGTCGCCACTTCACCGGTCGACGGAATCGACGCAGGCAAACTCTGGGACAAGGTGCATCACCTCGTCTACAGTCATCCCGATGAAAGAAGGCGCAACCAGGTCATTACTCCGGCCCACGAATGACAGCTTCTCTTGAATAATCGCATCAATCTTCTCTCCGCCGATTTTTCGGTTGTTATCAACCTTCCGTCAAACGCGTTGCCAGTTTTCCTCGCTTGTCCACAGATGTGCGGGTTAGTTCACAGGATGTGCACAGCGCCATTTGGATTGGCACTTGCGCAAAGTCGTGACCTGGGTGCACAGTCGAAACAAGGCGGTTGTTGAGAGAATCGAGAACCCAGGGATGAGATTTTCTGTGGAAGGCCGAGAACAAGCCCGAGCGAGTGCAGTTTGTCCGCTTTGCAATGACACTGGATGGAAACCGGTCACAACCGGACCTGACCGCCGCGTGGTGCGCTGCGATTGCCAGCTGCGATCGCGCACGGAATCCTTGCTTGTAGCAGCCCGTATTCCGAAACGATATGAACACTGCGAGCTGGCAGAATTCGACACTCGGTTTGAGGGCGTGCATCCATCGCTGGAACGCGCCCTGCTCGAAGCGCGGAATTTTGTGAGCGAGTATCCGATTGAAAAGTCGGGATTGCTCTTGATCGGGCCCATCGGTGTGGGAAAGACGCATCTGGGCGTCGGGATCATGAAAGAGCTGATCCTCGAAAAAGGCATCGCCGCGCTGTTCTGTGACTACCGCGAGCTGCTGAAAAATATCCAAAATTCGTATAACGAGTCCGTGAAGACCACGGAACTGGATGTGCTCCGCCCGGTGTTCGAGACGGAAGTGCTGGTGCTCGATGAGCTCGGCGCGGTGAAACCAACCGAATGGGTGTGGGACACGGTCAGCCTCATCCTGAACACGCGCTACAACGACAACCGGACGACCATCATTACAACGAATTTTGATGATAAGCCGGCGGGGACTGTGTCTGGGCCCCGGGGTGCCGCGCGGGATGAAACTTTGGGCGACCGGATCGGCGAGCGCATGCGATCACGCCTTCACGAGATGTGCCGCATCATCAAGCTTGATGGATCGGATTTTCGGCAGAAGTTTCGGAGCGCCAGTTTCCGATAATTTGCTCACCACGAAGGCACGAAGGAACATCAAAGGTTTACCACAGAGGCTTAACGGTCTCCTGTGTTTCGAGTTCTTGTTTCCAATCGAAAACTGGCAGTTGGAAATCGTCAATTAGAATTCCCCTGTGCTCACCGAGCGGGTTGAGTTCGTTTCGGAGCGGGATGCGGAGATTTTTGCCGCGGCCCCGGCTGCGCCAGCGGTCTTTCTGTTTCGCGGCGCAGATTCGAACGCCGAGCCCTACGTTTCGAAAACGGCGAATCTGCGACGCCGGCTACAGCGGCTGCTAAGCGCTCCAACTGAACAAAGCAAAAAACTAAATCTGCGTGGACTCGTTCGGTCGATCGAGTACTCCGCTACCGGGTCCGATTTCGAGTCTGGATTTCTTCTCTACCGACTGCTTCGAGCTGAATTTCCCAAGACGTACGCTAAACGGTTGCGGCTGCGATTTGCGCCTCTCGTGAAGATGCATGCGGAGAATCCCTATCCGCGTGCGTCGGTGACGACGCGGCTGGCGCGGGCGTCCGATCTGTCGAAATATTACGGGCCTTTTCCGTCGCGGGTCGCGGCGGAGAAATTCATGAACGACTCGCTCGACTTCTTCAAGATGCGGCGATGTGTGGACGATTTGAATCCCGATCCGATGTTCCCCGGCTGCATCTATTCCGAAATGAAAATGTGCCTGGCGCCCTGCTTCAAGGGCTGCACGGACGAGGAGTATGCGGGCGAAGTCGCGCGGGTCAAGGCGTACTTCGAGTCGGGCGGCGACACGCTGGTGCGGGAAATTTCTGCGCAACGCGAGACTGCATCGGCGAACCTGGAATTTGAAAATGCGGCCGCGCATCATGCGCGGCTTGAGAAGCTGGCGCCTGTCGTCAGTTCCTTGCCGGAGATCGTGCGCCGGCTAGATCAGTTACGTGCTCTGATCGTGCAGACTTCGGCCGTGCAGGAATGCGTGAGTCTGTTTCGCGTGGATGCGGGTTGCGTGGCGGGACCGGCAACATTTCCAATTTCGGCTCCCGACCATACAAAAACACAATCCATGGAGGCTCGCGTGGATGAGGCATTGGCTTCTCTCCCGCCCGCAACCCCTCGAGGTGCGCTGGAGGCGATGGAGCATCTGGCAATCCTGAAGAGATGGTTCTACCGCTCGAGTCGCGGAGGCGAGATCTTTATTACGGATCGAAAGGGCGTGCTGCCGATGCGTCGGGTCGTGCGCGGAATCTCTCGCGTGTATCGTGGCGAGAAGGAAAACCCTTAACCATGGAGCGCACGGAGGGATCGATAACTTCGGCACTCATTAAAACTTGAGATTATTTTTAGCGGTTGGAAGTAAGGAAGGATTGAAGTAAGGAAGGAATGAAGAAGGCGTTATGGCTGATAAGGACAAGTTGTTGCGGGAGCATTTGGTTTATCTGCTGCGCGATGGCGGAGCGCATGCCAAGTTTGATGACGTCGTCGCGGATTTCCCTGCGGAATTGCGTGGGAAGAAAGTGAAGAATCTGCCGTACTCGCCGTGGATGTTGCTCGAGCACATGCGTCTGGCCCAGTGGGACATCCTTGAGTTCAGCCGAAATAAAAAACATGTGTCCCCAGCGTGGCCCGAAGGATATTGGCCAAAGACGCCAGATCCTCCAAATGCAGCCGCTTGGGCGGGGAGTGTGCGGCAGTTTCGCAAAGATCTAAAAGCCATGGAAAATCTAGTCTCGAACCCGAAGACGGACTTGTACGCCAAGATTCCATGGGGCGATGGGCAGACAATCCTCCGCGAGGCATTGTTGGTCGCGGATCACAATGCCTATCACCTCGGAGAATTATTGGCGGTCCGGCGGTTGCTCGGGGCATGGAAATCTTAGGATGCGATCTGTCCGTGATCGTGCGGCCCACACGACGACATTCTTGGCCGCTACTTGCTTAGTTCCTTCTTCACTGCCTCGCTTACCACTTTTCCATCCACGCGCATTCCTGCGGCGTTGAAGCGGGCCATCGCGTTTTTCATTACCGTGCCCATATCTTTCATCGTGGGCGCCGGTGACATTTCGGCGATGGCGGCGCGAACTCCGGCGGCGATTTCCTCTTCTCCCGCAGCTTTTGGCAGATAGGCTTCGATCAGTTTGATCTCGGCGGCCTCTTTGTCGGCCATCTCCTGGCGTCCGCCCTTGGTGAACTGCTCCACCGAATCTTTGCGTTGCTTGATGAGAGTGGCGAGAACCTGTTGCGATTCCTTGTCGTCGAGCGGCGACATTTTGTCGATCTCTTTGTTCTTGAGCGCGGTCTTGACCATGCGCAGGCAGGAAAGGCGCTGCTCGTCGCGGGCCTTCATAGCTTCCACGATGTCTTTCTGGATCTGGTCGATAAGGGGCATGCGGGGATTATAGATTGCCGATTGTTGATTGTTGATTGGCGATAGAACAGCAAGGCTTCTACCGCGAGCCAAGTTCTCGCAGGAAGGCTCTTCACCGCAAAGCGGGCGAAGCGGAGGTACGGATGCGAAGAACAACAAGGGCTTGCTCACTGAATGGACAGGAGACGGCGGGCGGATGTCACTGACCTTCGTCCGTTTGGGTTGTAAACTAGTAGCCCTACTTCATCGAGGGCTCTTCCTATGCTGCGCAAAAATCGTCTCTTCACTCCCGGTCCGACTCCTCTTCTTCCGGCGGCCCAGTTTGCAATGGCGGCTTACACGGCGCATCACCGGACCGCGGACTTTCGCGCGCTCTACACGCGAGTTCTCGCGGACATGAAGGAATTTATTGGAACGAAAAATGACGTGCTGGTCCTGGCGTGTTCGGGTACCGGCGTCATGGAAGCCTCGGTATCGAACCTGACGTCTGCTGGCGATAAAGTTTTGGTGCTGACTGCGGGCAAATTTGGTGAGCGATGGCAGGCACTGACCAAGGCGTTCGGGTGCCAGGTCGAAACGCTCAGCAAGCCTTATGGACAGACGTTTTCCCTGGATGAGATCCAGTCCAAACTGATGCCTGATGTGAAGTGTATCTATGTGCAAGGAACTGAGAGTTCGACGGGCGCCCGGCATGACATCCAAGGCATTGCGAAGCTCGCGCATGCAATGGACGACACGCTGCTTGTCGTCGACGCGATTACCGGACTTGGAACCACGCACTTTGACGTCGACGGATGGGGCGTGGACATCATCATTGGCGGGTCGCAGAAAGCTCTCATGATTCCGCCGGGCTTAGCGTACTGCGCGGTTAGCGAGCGGGCGTGGCAGCGCATGGAGACTTCGAAGTCTCCGCGCTACTACTTCGATTTGCGAAAAGAAAGAAAGTCCGCAGCGAAAGGAGAGTCGGCGTATACGCCCGCGACCTCTTTAATCGCCGCGCTCGGCGCGGCGCTCGATTATCTGCGCGAGGTTGGCAACGACAGCGTGGCAGATGGCCGCGTGGAATTGGTCAATAACGCTGAAATTTGCGCGGAAATGACCCGCGCTGGCGCGGCGGCGCTGGGACTGAAGTTGTTTTCACCCAGTGCTCCGGCGGCAGCGCTGACGGCGGTCGAGTCTCCAAAGGGCACGGATTCGGGATTGATCGTGAAAGCCTTCCGCGAGACGTTTAACGCAGTGGTGGCCAACGGACAGGGTGAGATGAAGGGGCAGCTCTTCCGGCTGGCGCACATCGGTTATTACGATTATCTGGATACGATTGGCGCTCTCGCTGCACTAGAACAGGTACTGGCAGAAATCAGCGCTAAGCCGGTAGAGTTTGGCGTTGGCGTGCGCGCGGCTCAGGAAGTCTGGGCGCGCAACGTCCAGCGCCAAACGGCCGGCGTGTAAGAACAATCGTTATTTTTTATCCTGGGTAGAGAGGCTGGAGTTCTAACCGCTCAGGCACGAGTCAAAACCTTAAACGTGAGAGAACACTTCGGCCACAGGGGCCTCCGCTGGTCTCTCCCAATCTGGATATGCCTGACGGGGCGCGGGCAGTTCTTCGAGGAGAATCGGATGAGACGTTGTAAATCAGTCGCGGTGCCAGCCATGTTAATAGCGCTGGCCGGAACGAGCTTTGCGGATTTCAAGTATTCCGAGACGACCAAGATTACCGGCGGATCCATGATGGGTGCGATGAAGTTTGTGGGCGCCTTCAGCAAGCAGGCCCGGCAAGCGACAGCTCCTCAGACGCACACCGTCGCGGTAAAGGGCAACAAGCTCCGCGACGAACATTCGGACGGTCGCATTCAGATCATCGATCTGGACGGAAGACGTTTCATCGAGATCGATCCAAAAGCTAAAACCTATGGCGTTTTGACCTTCGACGAGATGAAGGCCAACATGCAGCGCAAACAAGCCGAGATGCAGGCGAAAATGAAAGAAGAGCAGGCGAAGCATCCGGACAAAGCGAATGCCAACGTGAAGCTCACACCGAAGTTTGAAAGCAGTGAGACTGGACAGACGAGGGACATCCTGGGCGTGACTGCAAAAGAAGTCAAAGCGCGGATGGAAATGCAGATGGAATCCGATGACCCGCAAACGAAAGGGCAGCAAATCTCTACCGTGATGAACCTGGATCAGTGGATTGCCCCGTCAGTGCCCGGCTATGACGAGATCAAGCAGTTCTACATGAAAATGGCGAAAGAGTTGGACTGGGTACCCGGACAAGTGTCTCAGGGGATGGCGAACAGCGGAATGCAACTCAACCTCGCCGAGCTTCGCAAGAACAACATGGCGCATGTTCAAGGGATGCCTCTCGTCCAATACACCAGCATGACGCTGGCGGGCAGCGGAACTCCTGCGGCCGATGCGCAGAGCCAGCCCCAACCACAAGCGCAACCTGCGGCGCAACATCAGGACAATTCGATTCCGACATCAACCAGCGATGCTGTGGTGAAGGGATTGGGCGGCCTTTTCAACAAGAAGAAAAAGCAGCAGCAGGAACAGCAGCCGCAACAAACGGAGACCAGCACGCCTGCCGCAGCGAGCACTCCGGGAGCTTTGATGGAGATGCAAAGTGAAGTCACGAACTATTCGAACGACGCCTTGGATGGAAGCATGTTCGAACCACCGGCGGGATACACGTTGACCAAGCACGATCCGTCCGCAACGCCTGGAAACATCCCGCAGTAGCTACGACAACGGCCACGGGCCGAGAGCATCTGGCGCCGGAACCAGTGGGGTTCTACAACATGATTCCGGAGATGTTCTTAACCCGTGGCCAACTTGTTGGTGCTCAATGTCTCGCCTCCATTTTTCAAACTTCGCGCTACTGCACGGTGAAGGTAAGCATGTTGGAATTGGTGGTCCCAGAGCGCACGTAGACGGGAATGTTTCCGGAAGCCGCCACATCCGCGGCGGTCACGGTCGCGGTGATTTGGTTTCCCGTCACGTAGGACGTTGCAAGGGCCGACCCATTCCAGAAAACGGCAGTGCTTGTGCCGAAACCGGTGCCATTGACGGTCAAGGTGAACCCTGCGCTGCCGGCAGGAGTATCGTTCGGAACAAGTTCGGTAAGCTTTGGGGCTGAACCAGGCATCATCGTTCCGCCGTTATAGTTCGAACCGTATCCACAACTAGCTGCGGGCAGCGCAACACTCAGTAGAATGGCGATGCAAAGGACATTGATGCGCATATTTAGCTCCTAAGAAATTAAGATTCGCCCCAATGCCCCCACATTTAACGTAGCGCTCGGTTGGCCACCGGTTGTCAGAGAACTGTCAAAGTTGAGTCAATAACTAGTGACGCCGCCCGGTGAGCCTTTGGTGTCCGCGCGAAACCGTTAGAATCGCCTCGAGAAAACATTCATGAGAGTCGTGATCGCCGAAAAGATTTCCGCATCCGCAGTCGAGTTGCTGCGCGAGCCTCGATGGACGGTGGTAACGCCAGAGGAAGTCGGCGCCAACCTTCCGGCGCAACTCGAAAATGCAGACGCATTGATTGTCCGTTCAGCCGTCCAGGTGGATTCCACGTTGCTCGAGCATGCGAAGAAATTGCGCGTGATCGGACGAGCGGGCGTTGGAGTGGACAACGTCGACCTCGATGCAGCGACGCGCAAGGGGATCGCGGTGATGAACACACCGGGCGCGAACGCGGTGGCGGTGGCGGAGCTAACACTCGGCGTAATGCTCGCCATGGCGCGCCAGATCAGCCGTGCGGATTCGCTGATGCATGCGGGTAAATGGGAAAAGAAGTCGCTGCAAGGAACTGAGCTCCGTTCAAAAACGCTGGGCGTCGTCGGCCTTGGCAAGATAGGGATGGAAGTAGCACGCCGCGCCAAGTCATTCGGGATGGAGATTGTCGCGCACGATCCGTTTGTTTCGGCCGCGTTCGCCAAAGAACAAGGGATCCGCATGGGTACCCTCGAAGAAGTGTTCGCGGCAGCGGACTATCTGACTCTCCATGTCGGGCTCAACCCGCAGACCTTCGGGATGATTAACTCGGAATCGATTCGTACGATGAAGAAAGGAGCGCGGCTGGTGAATTGCGCGCGCGGGGAGCTAGTGAAAGAGTCCGACCTGGCGCAGGCCTTGAAAGCTGGACATCTGGCAGGGGCGGCGCTCGATGTGTTCACCGAAGAACCCTTGAAGAATTCTCCCCTCGCGGCGCTGGACAATGTCATTCTCACCCCTCACGTAGGCGGCTCGACGCAGGAAGCTCAAGAAGCTGTGGGTTACCAGATTGCGCTCCAAGTGAAGGAGTATCTGAAGCACGGTGTTTTTCAGAATGCGGTGAACGTCCCGTCCGTTTCGCACGAAGAATACGCGGAGATGCAGCCATACATCGAGCTCGCCGAGCGTTTGGGTTCGTTTCTCTCCCAGGTAAGTGAAGGAACTCTGGAAGAAATTTCCGTGCGTTACAGCGGCCACATTGGGGAATGGAAAACGGAGTTGATAAGGAACGCCGCGATCAAAGGAATTTTGAATCAGGGCTTGGATGAAAAGGCGAACCTGGTCAATGCGGCCTCAATTGCCGCTTCGCGCGGGTTACGCGTGATCGAGTCGACGAAAGCAAAACAACCCGGCGGCGGCGCAGGCAGCGTGTTGTCGATCCTGCTGAAGACCTCTTCGGACGAACATCTAGTCACCGGCGCTGTGCTGCACAAACACGCTCCGCGCCTCCTGAATGTCGATGGCATTGATGTAGAAGCACCGCTGGAACGCAACTTGATCTACATGCGGAACCGCGACGTGCCCGGCGTGATCGGACAGGTCGGCACGATTCTTGGTAAGCACAAAGTCAACATCGCGAACTTTTCGCTGGGAAGACGTATGGGCGCAACCGACGAAAAAAGCAAAGGCAAAGCGAGGGAAGCGATTGCCGTAGTGCACGTCGATGGTCGCGTTCCGGAGGGCGTTCTCAAAGTGCTGCGAAAAGTCGATGCGATCGAGCAAGCAAAGGCGATCAGGCTGTTTTAGCGAGAAGCGAGTCCGCAAGCGAGCCCGACGATCGACGTTTCCTGTTGAGAATCTTGATACGCTTCTATCTGCGCAAAGCAACGAAAGCGTTGAGATGGCTCGACGTGTCGGAGACCACGATCACGCCCGATTCGTTGCGTCCTTGATCAGGAAGGCGTCCGCATGGGGCGCTGCGAGCCAATAAATATGCGGGTGCGCGCAACGTCATCCAAGTGACAGAAAGCTCTACAAAAAAATCTTTCGCCAGAAAAAAATGAACAGGCGCGCTCTTCAACAGAAACGCGCTGCACGTTCACGAAAATCGTCTAAGTAGTTTCGCGTAGCCCAAACGGGCCATCCAGCAAGCATTTCAGTTGACATCGCAGAAAGTCGGGGCACAATAGCTGCCACAGGTTTCCACTTAACTAAGCTTTCTGTCTCCCCCAGCATAGTTGAGGACCAAAGAAGCCTGCCTACAGGAGAGACAATGAACAAAGCCGATCTCGTTGACCGGATCGCAGGCGCCTGCAACATCAGCAAGGCGTCGGCGACGACCGCGATCGACACCGCCGTGGACAGTGTTACCGCTGCCCTCAAAAAGGGAGACCGGGTCGCGTTGATAGGTTTCGGCACATTCTCAGTGTCACAGAGGAAGGCTCGAAACGGACGCAATCCGCAGACCGGAGCAACTATTAAGATCGCTGCCCGGAGAGTCGCAAAATTTACGCCCGGGGCCGAACTCAAAAAAGCAGTCAACAAAGGGAAGTAACTTTTCCTAACCAGTCTCAACGGCAGGGGGTCGGCCCTGCCGTTTTTCATTCAGCAATCACCCGTCAGCAATTAACAAATGTCCCGCGCGATTCGGATAAGTTCCGCCATCATTGTGATAGTGCTGGCGGTTCTAACCCTGCGCGACATGGCCCAACCGCGTACACATTTTTTCCCGATTTATGGCCTCAGTAGGTTCATCAAGATACTCGTTATGGGCTTCTTAGTTTGGTATTGGTTGTGGCATGATCCCGATTCTTCAGATTGAGCCGCGTTCAGGCCGCCCTATCCTTGATGAATCCTTCCTGCCTCTAGTAGAATCAAAAGATTGCATTCGAGGCCTGAACAATCATGAAACCCTCTATTCATCCTGCTTATAGTGAAGTGCGCGTGCATTGTGCATGCGGCAACACCTTTACCACCCGCTCGACCCACAAGGGCGACATCAGCGTTGAAATCTGCGCCGCCTGCCACCCGTTCTTTACGGGCAAGCAGAAGCTGCTCGATACTGCTGGCCGCGTCGAGCGTTTCCGCCGCAAATACGCGAAATCAGACGCTGCCAAGGCAGACGCTGCGAAAGCGGAAACTGCGAAGAAGTAGTCTTCGTCGATCCGATCAGTATCCAAGCCCTCGCTTCGGCGGGGGCTTTCTCTTCCCGCGGGAAGGCCGAACGCATGAATATTTCCGCGACGCTATGGGCCGCGTGGTTCGTCTTCTGGATCGTCTCCGCCCGCCGACGTGTACGCGACACGGTAGAAGCGCCCGCCAAGCACGAGCCCATCATCGGTCGTCTCGTCTATCTCACCATGATGGTGATCGGCTTTGGATTGTTGTTTAGCCGCATTCCAATCCCGTACCGCGAGCTCCGTTTGTGGGCCGCGTCGCGACTTTCGCTCGTCGCTGGGCTTGCCATCCAGATCACAGGTCTGGCCTTCGCAATTTGGGCGCGTCGTGAGCTAGGCACCAATTGGGCAGCACGCGTAACCATCGGAGCCAGGCAGGAACTTGTCGTCTTGGGACCTTATCGAATCGTTCGTCACCCGATCTACAGCGGATTGCTCTTCGCTATTCTGGGAACGGTGATTATCTCCGGCGCCTTGAGCGCCGCGATTGGATTCGTGCTGATCCTGCTCTCAGTATTGATGAAGCTGCGGCGCGAGGAATCAGCCTTGCGCGAGCATTTCGGATCAGCTTACATGGATTACGCTGGCCACGTGCCGGCCCTAGTACCCGGATGGCCAACAGCGTGATTCGAGACGGGCGCGGTTAAAATAAACCTGTGCGTAAGTATTTCGAAAACCCGGCGGTTGCTCGTGGCCTGGACGGCTCGGGAGACAGTTATGCCCGTGGAGCGATCCTCGTCGCGCCAAGCCTCTCCATCGGCGGCGTTGAGATCGCTCCGGCCACCGTGCTCGCACCCATGGCTGGCGTGACGGACACCGTATTTCGTCGTTTCATTCGAAATCTCAGCGGGTGCGGACTCATCATGACCGAGTTCACATCGGCGGACGGCGTGCTGCGCGGAAAAGACAAGAAAGCTAAACGCTATCTTCACTTCTATGAAGACGAACACCCCATCTCCGCCCAACTCTTCGGATCAAACCCTCAGGTCATGGCCGACGCCGCTCGCATGGTGGAAGACCTTGGCTTCGACCTGGTGGATCTGAACCTTGGATGCCCTGCGAAGAAAGTCGTGAAGTGCAATGGCGGTTCAGGATTGCTGCGCGACTTACCGCTGATTGGCGAGATTTTCAAGAAAGTCCGCGCCGCAGTGACCATTCCTTTCACCGTGAAGTTTCGCGCCGGATGGAGCGATAACGAAATCGTCTGCGTCGATCTCGCCAAGATGGCCGAAGACTGCGGGCTTGCGGCCGTGGCGCTCCACGCGCGCACCCGCGAACAGGGCTACAGCGGCAATGCGCGTTGGGAGTGGATTTCTGCTATTAAACAGGCGGTGAAGATCCCGGTGATCGGCAACGGCGACATCCGCTCGCCTGAAGACGCCTGCGCCATGGTCACGCAAACCGGTTGTGATGCGGTGATGATCGGTCGCATGGCACCCTCGAATCCTTGGATCTTCCGTCAGATCGAGCAATACATTACCCGCGGTGCGTACGATCAGCCAACCGAAGCCGATCGCTACCAGATGATCCGCACCTACTTCAGCATGCTGATCGCTGAAGGCTTCCCGGATGCGGAAGGCAAGATGAAGCAGTTCGCATCCTGGTTTACGCACGGAGTGCCCGGCGGCGCCGCGTTGCGCAAACAGATTTACGAATCAAAGAGCGCGCCGGAAATCCTCTCCCGCGTTGAGGAGTTCTTCGAAACAAGACTCTCGGCAGTCTCTGCGATTTAGCCCTTCGTCACCGGCTTGACGATTAACCTGCCCGCTTCTTCATCGATATATCCCCAAGGCCTCGCGTCATCATGCGTGAAGACGGTCAGCCATTTCTCGGGCAGGGCAGTTGCGTAGTAGCGCTTGCGGCTCGCGATCGTCTGCACTGGGTCGAGGTCATACGACATGACCCATGCGAGATCAATGTGCGCGGTGGTTGGGATGAGGTCAGAGATGTAGCACGCCGTCTTTCCGCCGCTTCTCACCACGACGCCTTGCATATTGGCGGTGTGCCCTGGGAAGACTTGCACGGAAATCCCAGGGACAATTTCCTGGTCGCCGCGCAGCAGCTTCATATGCCCCGATGCGATCAGCGGATCGTAATTCGCGCTGATGTAGCTGACGGCGTCACGCTCCAGTTGCAGTCGCCCGTGCTCCCACTCGCCCTCGGGGGCGTAATACGTCGCTTTGGGAAACGTCGCGACGACTTGATCGCCCTTCCGGATCGTGTTCCAACCGCAATGGTCGAAGTGCAGATGCGTGTTGATGACGATGTCGATGTCTTCTGGAGCGACGCCCGCTGCCGCGAGCTTGTCTAGCAGCTGGGCAGGCTGTCCGTGCACTTTGATCATGCGATCGGAAAGTTTGCTCCCCATTCCGGTCTCGACGAGCACGTTGCGGTCGCCGGTTCGGATGAGGAGCGAATTCAATCCGGCAGTGATGAAGTTGCGCTCATCAGGAACGAGACGCTTCGACCACATGACTTTCGGCACGACGCCAAAGAAGGCGCCACCATCGATCGGATAAGTCCCGTCGGAGAAAATCGTAAGTTCGAAATCGCCAAGGAAGGTCTGCATTCAGAAATCAGCAATTACTGGGAACACGGCGATTGTAGTTTCATCTATCTTGAGAAAATTGTCATGCCGAGCGAAGCGAGGAATCTGCTTTTCGCCGGCGACGCCACACCGCCGGCAAGAGCGAATGGAAGCACCAAAACCCCGGAAGGTTTTACTGAAAGCCGATAGCCGATAGCTGACAGCTCTCAGCCGACAGCGCCTACTTCAACTCCCCATCCCAATGATCCTGCATCATGTGGAACAAGTGTGATCGCGCGGCACTGCCGGCGATGCCGTGGGTCTTGTTCGGATAGAGCATCAACCGAAACTGCTTGCCCTCTTTGATGAACGCATCAATCATTTGGATTGAGTTCTGCAAGTGCACGTTGTCGTCGCTGGTCCCGTGGGCTAATAAGAGCGATCCGTGCAATTTGCCTGCTGCTTTTGTGATCGAATTGTCATAGCCGATGAGATTATCTTTCACCAGCCCCATGTACCGCTCGGTGTAGATGGAGTCGTAGTCCCGCCAATTGGTTACGGGGGCAACCGCGATTCCTGCCTTGTACCGCTCCGAGTGCGTAAGAGCGTAGAGCGTCATCGAGGCGCCATTCGACCATCCCCAGATGCCGATGCGATTCGGATCGAGCAGTGGAAACTGTGGGAGCAGCTGGTCCAGCGCCGTGAGTTGATCTTTCAATTCGACTCCGCCGAACTGGTGGCGGATAGCGGCACTGAACTTACGTCCGCGATTGGGTGTGCCTCGGTTATCGACAGAAAAAATCGCATATCCCTGATTCAGCAGCAACTGATGGAAGAGGCCCGTCGAACCTTCCCAGGCCTTGGTCACCGTCTGCCCTGCCGGACCCCCATAGATGTCGACAATCAAAGGCAGGCGGCCTGTCGGATTCGGAGGGAGCAGAAGAAATCCGTAGAGCACCGTTCCGTCGTCAGCCTTAAACTCCAGATACTTCGGCTCCGCGAGGCCATAGTCGGCAACGCTGCGTCCTTCCCAGATTTTCTGACATGTTCCGCCGGAGGCGCAGAATGACATGCTCGGAGCTTGATTGGTCCTCGAATAACTATCCGTGTAGTACTTGCCGTCGTCGGAGACTCCGGCCGTGTGCCAACCTTCATCCTTCGAGAGCTGCGTCAGTCCTGAGCCGTCGAGTTTTACTGAGAATAATTGTGTCTGCCTTGGATCGCCCTGGTTCGACGTAAAGAACACCGTGCCGCTCGCATCGTCCAGTCCATCGACCTGCAGAACTTCGTAGTCGCCTTTCTCGAGTTGCTGTTCGAGTTTCGCGTCGGAGGCAAGGGGATCGGACTTATCGAAGCCGTACAGATACAAGTGCGTGTGCCCGTCGCGCCAGCTCGACCACAGAAACTTGTCGCCCGATTTCAGTACGCGGAAGTCATCGTTCACGTTCACCCACGCTTCCGGACTGGTTTCAGTGAGCACCTTACGGGATTTCCCGGAACGCGCGTCGATGAAGTAAAGGTCCATCTGATCCTGTTGCCGGTTCAGAACTTCAGCCCAGAGATACCCTTCGCGAATCCAACCAAAGCGCGGAATATAGAACTCAGGATCTTTCGTGAAAGTGATCCACTTCACTTTGCCGCCCTCGGAACCGACAACGCCAAGCCGCACGGCAGGATTCGGATCGCCTGACTTCGGATACTTTTGCTTCTCCACGTCAGGGTGAGTCGGCATCCAGTCGGTGATGGGGTATGTCGGGACTTGCGTTTCGTCCATTTGCAGGAAGACGATGTCGCGGCCGTCCGGCGACCAGAAGTAATTGCTGCGCACGCTCAACTCTTCTGCATACACCCAGTCGACTTCGGCATTCAGCAAATTCTCATCCGTATCTTTCGTGAGCGCTTTCGGGTCGCCTTTGCCGGAAACATTTTGAACATACAGGTTGTGCTTTCGCACGTAAGCGAAGCGAGCGCCGTCCGGCGAAAACTTCGGATCGCCACTGGGGTCGGGAGAGGAAGTGAGTTGAACGGCGGTCGTTGTGTCGAGGCTGTAGAACCAAAGCTGCCCCTTAGAATCGAAAAGTAGATGCTTCGAGTCGGGCGCCCAGTCGTATGCCGCCACGTGATACCGGGTCACACGTTCTTTTTCGCGTTCGTCTTTGATCTTGTCGGCCGAGGGCGCCAGTAATGCCAGCTTCGCTTCGCTCACCAACACTTTCTTTTCGCCTGTCGCCGTATCCACATACCATAGTTCCCCATGATCTCCTGAATCATCTCGCTGGACATAGGAAAGCCGCTTCCCGTCAGGACTCCACTTCACGGTTTCCGGAGCTCGTCCGGTGAGTCCGCCATCAGCGAAAATCGCTTCGATGGTGAGAGACTTCTTGCCGGATGGCGCAGAAGTCGATTGTGCGACTGCAGCAGGAACGAGTATTCCTGCGAGAATTACGACTCCGAACAGCAAACGTTTCACTTGGTTGCTCCAGCGGCCCTTGATAGACATCGCAGGTTGGCGCCGTGTGCGCGGGCACGCACGGTCAAAAAGTGTACACCGTCCCGCCGGGAGTTCGCCCGATTGCCATCATCGGCGAAATCAATGACACTGCGGGAGCAGTATCGTGGGGAGTTGGCATGAAACCGATCGGAAGATTGCAACTGGTGCTGGCCGCGGCCTCGCTTAGCTCCGTGCTGATGGGCAGCAACATTTGGGCGCAGTCCGCAAAGTCAACTGACTCCCATGAACTTACCCAAACCGGCCGCGGAGTCTGGATCCAGCGCGGGCGCAAGCAACAGAAGATCGGCAAGGTCGTTGCCCACGAATCAGCTGACGGGCTGCGTGCAGAATTTCTGCTCGAGAATGGCAGCCGCGAGCACTTGGCGGGAACGATCGTCGGCCGGGATGAGTCGGGCCTAAAGATCAACCTTGCCGGTTCCGGCGAAGCGAAAGCGGAAGGCTATCTGCAAGTCGAGGCTGCGCCGAATCACGGAATTCGTAGTGCTTATGCCGCCGGGAAGGTAAATGGCCAGGCATTCTTTGTTCAGTTCACTGATAAGAAGCCTCTGCGCGTCAACTCGCTCGCAGATGGGACCGGGACATGGTCGATGAAAAGCGCTCCGCCCACCGTCATCTCGGCTGTTGGGTTCTTACTCGATACCCGTATGCGCCCTGACGTTGGCGTATTTCTCAGCGACGGCAAACTTCGCCGATTCTCGGGCACCGTCAGAAGCAAGGACGAGAAGACCGGCACGTACTTGATCGCCCTAAAACACTCAGGCACGGCGGATGCAAGCGGCCAGATGAAAGTAAGACTAAGCGCGAAGAACAACATTATTCATGCCGATGGCGACATCACGCTGGATGGACAGCCGGTACGAGTGCAATTCGACCCGCGCATCGATCCGAAAATCCGCGCGAGCATTCTCGAAACTGACGCTGCCCGGATGCGCACGGTCGAGGGTCAGCGAACCATGGGTGACGCCGGGACGAAATACACCGCGCATGCGGATGAATCCGGAGTGCGGTATATCGAAGCAGAGTTCAACCAGGGCGACGACGGCTCGTCTCATCGCAAGATGTACTTCGAAAAAGGCAAGCTGTTCTACTACGGCGAACAGGGCCAGCTTCGGAACACTGCCGCGAAATCTTCCGGACAGATGAATCTGGTGGAGTTCGCGTTGTCGTTCAGTCCCGAGGGAAAGCTGCAAAGTTCATTGAAGAGTGTGAATGGCAAAGCCGTGAAGCTCGGCCCGCACGATGCGACGGGCGCCGTGGCCTATGCGGAGGCACTGCGCAAGGCCGCCGAAGAAAAGCTGGGGAAGTGAGTAGGAAAATCGTGGTGGACGGGCGGGACGCCCGTCACTCCATGTTCACAAAGATACCTGGGGAGGCAACTAATGCGAATGGATTGGTGGACGCGGGTTGCGTTGACCGTGATTGCCGTGGCGCTCGCCGCCATCGCGATGCGTCCGATCATCGAACCGGTTGGAGTGCGTGCTGACTCGGACGCGTTTCCGTTTTACATCGAGCCGGGCGTGCAGATGCTGCGGTATCCGGATGGGAGTGCGCAGGTCTACGGGAAAGTTGTGGTTGATCTCCGCGACGGTAAAGTCTGGGGCTTTCCGAACGGAACGCAGACGGTGTATCCGGTCGACACCACCACATCGAAGGCACCGACGTCCCATCCGGTTTACCTCGGCCGCTATGCGTTCGCGGATACGAACAAGTAGTGCCTTGGGCCGACGGTAGCCCCTCAAGCCAATCAGTCTCCTGGCATAGGGTGTCGGGCCTCGTTCGCGTGCGGAACGAGTTGCTCATACGTGGAGCGCGAAATGTCCGTGGTCCAGTAGCCTGCCGTTTTGGCAAACCCTACGATTCCGAAAAACAGAACCGCAATTCCCATCGCCATGGCCCAGGCCGGCACCGTCCTTCGCGGACTGACCTGCGTTCCCGTGTTCAGAACTGGCAGCGACATTTGCAGTGCGCCTTGTGCCGGGCAAACGGCTACGCACTCGAGGCATCCGGTGCACTCGGCTGATTTGATGGTGATCAGCTTGTCGACCGGCAGGCTGGATGGGCACGCCTTCGCGCACTTCGCGCAATCAATGCACGCGCTCTGATTGCGGCGAATGCGCATAGGGCTGAAAAACGAAGTAAGCCCGAGCAACGCCCCATAAGGACACAAGTAGCGGCACCAGAAGTTCTGCACCAGAAGAGACGCAACGACCAGCACGCCAATCACGATCGCGCCCACCATTCCCAGTGTGCGGAAGAAGTTGAGCATCTTCACGTCCGCAATGATCCCGTACGGGCTGCGCATGAATGAAACGATGTCCTGCGGCGCCATGGTGGAAACAGCCCACACGAAAAATCCGAGCAATAGATATTTCAATCCCCGCAACGGAATGTCGACCCAGCGCGTAATCCGAAAGTTTCGCCGAAAAATTTTCTTGCCCACTTGCCAGAGATATTCAGAAATTGTGCCAACCGGGCAAAGCCAGCTGCAGAATGCTTTTCGGAAAAGAAATGCGATCGATGCAAACGTCACCAGCAGAAACATCGCCGCCGGGTGAAGCGCGGGAATGTGATGCGTCAGGATGAAGTATTTCAGGTTCATCATCCCCGCGATCGGCAACCAGCCCTCCACGCCAGCAGGACGCGAGAGGGCATTGGCATGCCCTCCAGATTCGAACTGGCGCACCCAGAGGTAGAAAATGCCCCCCAGGCAGATGTTCATGAGTAGGAACGCGAATTGGAAACCGCGCCGCAGCGCCTGAGAATAGTCACGCCCCGTTCGGCGAACGAGTTTCTTCTTTGCTTTGGGTTTTTCGGCCTTCGGCTTTTCGCTTTGCGGCGGTGCCATCGTCACCGCTTGCGGGATGAATTCGGTATGAAGTTGAGTCGCCATGGCGTCTCCGTTCTGGAGACAGCCTAAAACCCTTATCACACGGTGGATGTGACATAGGTCACAGGCGGGAATTGTCGATTTTTGGCCGTAGATCGTTAGTTAAACGGTGTTGTTGACAGCTCCTCGCGCCCGTGGAAGCGAGACCCCGGGCCTTCCTAGCGACATCCTCGCCGAACTACTTGCCACGAATCCCTAGCCCTTCCGCGTGTATTTGATCGGCCACTGGACTTGCCAGGTCTTCCCGCCATCCTTTGAGGCCTCCCAACTCCAGTCGAACGAATTCGGAGTGATGTTCTTGAAGACCATGCGTTGCATGATTTTCGTGCCGTCGGCCTTTTGGAATTCGCGCCCGAGGATCATCTGGGCGTCTTTGAATTCCCCAATGATATCCAGATATGACCCTTGATTGTCGACCCAGGTTTGCTTCCACTTACGGGAGTGCATGTCGAACACGGAAACACTGTGGCCGCGAAGCGGGTTGTCTTTCCCGCCGTCGAAAGTTTCCTGCACGATGCAGCCATCGAGTATGCGCGTGATGCTGTTCGAGCCCTTCTGGACGTCTCCTTCTTTCGGGCCCGGCCACGCCGCCCTCCATTCGCCGACCCAGAAATTGAGTTGCTTTTGCTCAGGCGCCTCGCATGGATTCGGAGGAGCAGCAAGTGGTGTCGCTTGTTGTGCGAAGCTCGTGGACCAGTTCGTCGAGAAGCTCGCGGATAAGCAAATCAGCAGAACAGGCAGAAGTCGGATCATGCAGTCCCCCTACCATCTGACGGCCCGGCATTGGAAACGTTGGCAGTTCATAACAAGACACCTGCTCGTCGCCGCCGGTCTGCTAGCAAGCGCGTTGTGATACATCTGATATTTGGACCTCCAAACCATCGCAGTTCTGTTCGTCGCCGGTGTGATGGGCGGCGCACTCAATGCTGTCGCCGGCGGCGGCGGTTTTATCGCCTTTCCCGCGTTGCTGTTCACCGGCGTTCCTCCGATCCCAGCCAATGCCACCCAGACCATTGCTCTCTGGTTCGGCGTAACGGCCAGCGGTGGTGCGTATCGAGAGCGGCTGGACATTTCGCGACGGGTAATGATCCCGCTCGTGGCGACGAGCGTCCTCGGCGGTCTGATCGGCGCGTTCCTTCTTCTGCGCACTCCCGCTCACACCTTCTTGCGGATTCTCCCTTGGCTCATGTTGGGCGCAACGTTGTTGTTTGTCTTCGGAAAGAAGCTGACCGGGCTGTTCCGCGCAGACATCGAGCATGACGCTTCAACCGCCGCAATCGTGGGTGCCTCGATCTTTGAGTTGGTCGTCGCCGTCTACGGTGGTTATTTTGGCGGCGGGCTAGGCATCATGAATCTGGCGATGCTGGCCGCGATCGGGATGACTGACATCCATGCGATGAATGCTTTGAAGAGTGTGCTTGGCAGTGTGATCAATGGCGTGGCAGTTGTCGCCTTCACACTCAATAAAGCCGTCTATTGGAAACAGGGTGGGGTGATGATCGCTGGTGCGCTGCTCGGCGGATATTTTGGCGCACACTACGCGCAGAAGTTGCCACAGTGGGTCGTGCGGACGTTTGTGATCGTGGTGGGAACCACAATGACGATTTACTTTTTTTGGAGAGGATATCGGTAGAGCAGCTGAAGAACGTCTCTCGCTAAAGGCTTCGCCCTGCCCTCTCTTACCTGTTCGGAGTAGGGACGGGTGGGGCACCCGTCCCCCGAAAGTTCTTCTTGATTCTTCAGGTTACATCGGTTCGGAAACGTGCTCGTGGACGATGAGCCACTTCCCGTCATGCTTTTCGAAAATCGCGGTCCAGCGAAATGTGGCCATCTCGCGCTTACCGGTCTTCTTCATCATGTCGGCTTTCACAGTCGAAGCGACCCATGCGGTGTCCCCGACGGTATGAATCTCGGCATCATCGTTGACCGTGAGCGTTGCTGACTTGTATTCGTCTAGAAGCTTGGCAACTCCAGCCTGGTATTCATCCCAGCTCGCGTACTTCAGGGGCGCAAGGTCGAAGTAGAGATGCGGGCCCGTCGCATAAAACTCAGCTTGCTTGCTACCGTCGAGGGCGGCCCATCCATCCCATATTTTTTGTAAGTAGGCTTTGTCGGGGCCTCCTGTTGTTTTCTTGGCTGCGGGTTTCTTGTCGGCGGCAAAGCTTGCGATAGTGAGCATCAGTACGCATGTGACAATCGTCGAAAGGCGCTTCTGCATTGAGTTCCCTCCCAGTCGGGTTGAGATTCTCGCATAAAAGGCCGGATGGGCAAAGGACGTGGGTGGTTGGCAATTGGTCAGGGGGTGCAGTGTCCGGGAGGCCAGGTGGGTTCCACGTCGGATCTAAGCCGGTGCTGGCCGTTCAGTTGGCAATTGTCCGATGGGCAATTGGAAATGCTTTTGTTTGACCAATTTCCACAGCTCACGCTAAAATAGTTGAGTTTGCCTGTACTTGCGGACCCGTTCTGGGGACGCCCGCAATCTGGACTGAGAGCCGGACGACACAGCAAGCAAAACGATTTCAGATATCCCTGCCGCGCAAGTGTGCGTGGCGACTTGAGTTCCTGGAGGCATTATGTACGCGGTCATCCGCGCCGGTGGCAAGCAGTACCGTGTGGCGCCCGGAGACGTGGTTCGTCTTGAAAAACTCAGCACAGGCACCGACGGTAAAGTGGAGTTCAGCGATGTGCTGGCCGTTTCGGCTGGCGATGGCCCGGTCGGGCGTCCCTCGGATGCGCGCGTGGTCGGTCAGGTCGTCGAAGAAGGACGCGGCGCTAAGATCTTGGTCTTCCACTACAAGCGCAAGAAGCAATACAAGAAGCTCCGTGGACATCGCCAGGACTACACTGCCGTCCGCATCACAGAGATTGCGGCCGATGGACAGTCGTTCAAAGCTCCCGAGCTTCCCAAGAAAGAACCCAAGGTGAAGAAGGCCGCGCCTGAAGGCGAAGCCAAACAGGCTGCTCCGAAGGCCGCGAAGAAGAAGGCTCCGGCAAAGAAAACCGCAGCGAAAAAGGCTGCGCCCAAGAAAAAGAAGTAGGCCCAAAACTAGCGACTAGCGACGAAGGATTGGTTTTTCATGGCACATAAAAAGGGACTAGGAAGTTCACGAAACGGGCGCGATTCTAACGCGCAGCGACTTGGCTTTAAAGCTTTCGGCGGGCAGCTGGTGCCCGGCGGAACGATCATCGTGCGGCAGCGTGGCACTCGCGTGAAGCCGGGCCTCAACGTCGGACGCGGCAAGGACGACACCTTGTTCGCCAAGATCACCGGACGCATCAAGTTCGTCGATCGCGGATCGCTCGGCAAATTCGTGATGATCGAGCCGATGGAAGTCACGGCGAAAAGCTCTTAACCGCGAAGAATCGCAAAGCGCGCTAAGAAGATCGCCAAACTGAACGTTCGAGCACCTACTTCGAACTTAGCCCCTGGCTTCCAGGGGCTGTTGTGTTTTCGGCGCTAGCGCTGTTGTTGGTTGAGTGGTAACGATGTTCATTGATGAAGCCACAATTCGAATCAAGGCGGGCGACGGCGGCAATGGCTGCATGGCGTTCCGGCGAGAGAAGTTTGTGCCGCGCGGCGGGCCTTCCGGCGGCGATGGCGGCAGAGGTGGCGACATCATCATGGAGTCGAGTGAGCGCCACAATACGCTCGTCCATTTCCGGTTCAATCCGGAATACAAGGCGCAACGCGGACGTCACGGCGAAGGCTCGAACAAGACAGGTAAGGACGGCGAGAGCGTCACGCTGAAAGTGCCCGTTGGTACCATCGTGATCGACGCGGATACGGGCGAGAAAGTTCATGACTTCTCGCGGTCCGATGAAAGCGTGGTGATTGCTCGTGGCGGCCGCGGAGGACGCGGCAATGCCCGCTTTGCCACCTCAGTTCATCAGGCGCCGCGCGAGCACGAAGACGGGCATCCGGGAGAAGAACGAACGTTCAAGCTCGAATTGAAACTGCTGGCCGATGTCGGGATTGTTGGCTTCCCGAATGTCGGCAAGTCGACGTTGATTTCGCGCATCTCGGCTGCGCGTCCGAAGATTGCAGATTATCCGTTTACGACGCTGCAGCCGAATCTTGGTGTGGTAGTTGTGGGCGACAAGAGGGACGAAATCAGTTTCGTCGTGGCCGATATTCCGGGATTGATTGAGGGCGCACACGCGGGCGCGGGGCTCGGAACCCAGTTTCTTCGGCACATCGAGCGTACGCGGTTGCTTGTACACGTCGTGGACGTGTCAGACGCAAGCGGGCGTCCGGATCCAGTGAAGGACGTCGAAGTGATAAACGGAGAACTCGAAAGCTTTGGCGCGGGTCTTGAGACGAAGCCGGTGATCATGGTCGCGTCGAAGATTGACGTCGCGAATGCAGACAAGCTCGCGAAATTGAAGCGCTATTGCACGAAGAAGAAGTTGAAGCTGTATGCGATCTCGGCGGTAACGGGTAAGGGAATTGAGGAATTGAAGTACGCGATGGCTGAGAAGGTGGAAGAAGTGCGGATGCAGGCTTCGGGCTCCGGGCTTCAGGAAAACGAAAGTACGGCGAAAGAGTAGCTCGTCTCGACTACCCGCCAATCCCACGGGCGATGTGCCCCGTACTATTCAGTGGGCTGAACAATTTTCTTCGCAGGCAGGGCATGCTGTCCGCGCGGCGGGTACAGCAGCAGCCCGCTGATTCGTCCCTTGCTGTCGGTTTGAAACGTAACTCGCAACGGGAGTTCTGCGACGAAAAAATCGCTTCGACTCTCTGGGTGCAATCGGAATTTGGGAAGCCCCCAGCTGACAGGCACGTGGAGCATCAGGAAGTCGCCCTCGCGAGTAACGTTGAAAACACCTTCATCCGGAACTTCGTACTGACCCGTGCACCCATCAAAGACCGTGGAGCTGAGTGCGGTCTCGATGTGTTTTTTAACAATCGTCTGCTCCAAGGGAATGTTTGGCCGGAGCAGGTGGAGTGCGATGTCGCCGACGCTCGCCAGCTGATTCGACAGCACAACTGCGCCGACCCGTCTCGCTGGATCCCAAACGACATAACTCGAATATCCCCAAGTGGAACCCTCCTGCATCACTAATTGGTCTTCTCCTTTCCCGAGGACAACCCACCCTACCGCCTGTTGGTTGCTACCCATGGGACGCCGTTCGCTCAGCATGGCGGTTATGCTTGCAGCCAATGGCGGCCGTTCATAGCCCATAGCGACGGAGAGCAGTTGCAACAAATCGTCAACAGAAGAGGAGAGTCCACCGGCGGAGGGCATCGCGTCATACATCGAGACTGAAGAAAACAGCGGTGCGGGCTTTAATACTGCATTGTGTCCGACCGCCATGCGAGCTTTCAGCGGTGGAGCGAGAGTAACGGCAGTGCTCTTCAATTTCAGTGGTGTAATGACACGCTTGCGCAGCAGGTCTTCGTAGTTTGTGCCGGCACGAAATGAGAGCGCCTCTCCGAGCAACCAGTAACCAAGGTTGGAGTAATCCCATTCGGCGCCAGGGTCCCGCGTCAACTGATAGCGCGCTAAAAACTGGTAGAGCTTGGCGGTAGACGGTTTCGCCGTTGTGGGAGCGTTCCACACAGGCACCTCATCGGCCATGAAGGGGAGGCCTGAGGTGTGGCTGGCCAGATCGAGAAGCGTGATCGGATGCCCGTTGTACTGCGGAGTCTTCACTCCGACCGCCAGATATTTCGAAACGGGGTCAGTAAGCGCAACTTCTCCGGTGCGGGCCATTTCTGTGAGCAAAAGCGCAGTGAACACTTTGCTGACGGAGCCGATTTCGAAGACGGTTTTACCATCGAAGGCGCGCCGGTCGTTCGTACTGGAATGACCGTACGCGATGACTCTGCGACCCTTCGGTCCGATGATCCCGATCACGATGCCGATTCCGTCGGGTGAGCCGCCAAGGGCGCGCACTCGTTCCGCCAGTATCTTGCGTATTTCACCGTCGGAAGGGAGGTCAATGAAAGTAGCAGGAACGTTCTGGGCTTCCGAGAAACAGGTGATGAGGGCAAAGAATAGGACGCGTATACGAGCGTGACGAGAGAGTGCCATGCTGCGGCTCCGTGCTTCCCCCAGGAATGTTGGAGATACGCTTGTCGAGATACCACGGTTCCATCGCCGTCGCGGAAGAAGGAATGGGCCCGGATGGCTGCGGTGCATGCTTGTGGTGTTCGACGCGGTTCGCGGGGGGGCCTCGTTACATTTCTTAGCAAGACAAAAACGAAACGGACGAGCGGTGATGCCCGTCCGTTCCTGAACCTGGGTCAGCCGCTGCGACGGGAATCCGTCGCGGGGTATGGATCAAGCCTGGGACACGCGCGATCCGTGCTGAAAGTGATACTGCAGAATCTTGGCTGCCAGTGCCGGCATGACCTTGGAGCCTGGGGTCTCCACGGTACGGACGACTTCTCCGCGACACACAACTTCGGTGGCGGCGAGTCCGGCGATCTCAACGGGCAAGACCAGGTTGATTTCAAGTTGCATGTTCGGTTGAAGGTCTTCTTCGGCATGAAACAACATGCCGGAGCGGCTGATGTTTTCCGTGGTCCCTTTACGCCAGCTTTGTTCGCCCACCGGACGATAGCGCAAGGGGAGGTGAAGGTTGAAGCGCTGCGCGCGGAACGTCGAGAGCTTCTCTCGAGATCCCGGAGCCGGAGCCTGCGGTATTGCACGACTGGACATTGCGGCCTCCTGGGGGAGCGTTGCGGAGTCGAGTACTGCCCGCACTTTCTCTTTAAGCGAGGGCAGCGTGAAGGGCTTCTGGAGCAGGGTGATGCCCTGGTCCAGCATGCCGTTATGGCCAATGGCATTCTCGGTGTAACCCGACATGTAAATGACCTTGGCCGTGGGACGCAGAGCTAACAGCTTCTGCGCCAGTTCGTGCCCATTCATGCCGGGCATGATGACGTCGGTGAGCAACAGGTGAATGTGGCCAGGATGGGCCTGCGCCACCTGCAGCGCGGCAGCCCCGTCCACTGCAGCCAGGACCACGTAGCCCTGGTGCAGAAGATATTGGTTGGTAAGACGAAGAAGATTTGGTTCATCTTCGACGATAAGAATGGTCTCTTTGCCATGCTCGGCTTTCGCGACGGCCGCCGCCGCTTCTGGAGCGATGGATTCGCTGACCGCGTTGACGCGCGGCAGATAGATTTTGAAGGTTGTTCCGCGGCCAGGCTCGCTGTGAACCCAAACGTAGCCTCCGCTTTGCTTGATGATGCCGTAGACCGTCGAAAGACCAAGACCCGTTCCTTTCGGGCCCTTGGTAGTAAAGAACGGCTCGAAGATGCGGGTCTGGGTTTCGGTGTCCATGCCGACACCCGTGTCGCTGATGGCGATCATCACGTACTCGCCCGGCTGAAGAGGCACGTGAACGCGGGCATAGTGTTCATCGAGCGTGATATTCGCTGTCTCGATGGTGAGTTTTCCGCCGTGCGGCATGGCGTCTCGGGCGTTTACAGCCAGGTTCATGATGACCTGTTCGATCTGGCCAGGATCGGCTTTGATCGCGCCCAACTCGGCGCCCGGCACCATCACCAGGTCGATGTCTTCGCCGATCATGCGCGTGAGCATCTTCAGGTTTTCGGTGACGATTTCGTTCAAATCGACAACCTTCGGCGTCAACATCTGCTTACGGCTGAAGGCAAGCAGCTGGCGCGTAAGCGACGTCGCGCGTTCCGCCGCGCTGGCAATTTCTTGAGCGGGACTGCGAAGCTCCGCGTCGGGCGCCATTCGTTCGAGCAGAAATTCCGAATAACCGGAAATCACCATCAGCAGGTTGTTAAAGTCGTGCGCGATACCGCCTGCGAGGCGCCCGATCGCTTCCATCTTTTGCGACTGGCGCAGTTGCTGTTCGAGGGCGCGGCGCTCGGTGATGTCTTCGGTGAAAAGTTCGTACGTGGTGCCGTCTTTGGGATCTTCGATGGCGCGCCCAGACATACGGGCGGCGAGGGTTGTGCCGTCCTTGCGAACCCACTCAGCGACAAGGCCGTTGAACAGCTTGCGGGTTCGAAACTGGTCCGCCAATTCAAACCATTCCTGCGTATCGGAGTAAAGAGTTCCAAGATGCCGACCGACGATATCGTTTGCATCTGCGTAACCGAGCATAGAAACGAGCGCCGGGTTCGCATCCATGAGCGTGCCCAGCGAATCGCAGCGGCAGATTCCGTAGGGCGCATTAGTGACGAGCGACCGGAAATTTCCTTCTGAAATCTTCAGACTGTCTTGGGCCGAGCGCAGAGCAGCATTGAAATAACAGATTAAGATGGCGACGATTACGAACAGGATGAGCTGGAGAACGGCGCTGCGATATTCAACGGGTGTATGAGATCCGGTGAGCGAAAAATAAGCGCTAACGGTAAGTGCAAACGAGGTGGCGACCAGGCCCGGCTTCCATCCGCCGTACCAGGCGCTGACCATAACCGCGACCGCAAAGACGACAAGGCGGCTTTCAACGATGTCCGAAAGAAGCAGAGCAGGGATAAGCGCAAGGGTGGTACTGAGCACCGCCACGCCATAGCGCAAAATCGGAGCGCGCGCAGGGGCAATCCGGCGTGTGCGAAGAAGGGGGAGGTTCAATCGCATACAGGCATATCCTAGTGGTCCAAGGCGAAGTGGGCGAGTTACGCAAGGTCAGCGATATGCCGCCGAAAGACCGCTGCCCAGACGGACATCCTGAGCTGCAATGCAACTTCGACGGCACAAACAACGATGCGGTTGCGAAACACGACGAGAAGTGCGGCGCGCGAGATCCCCGACGTGGCGCGGATTTTGGCCAACCATACCACAAAAGCTTGCAAGTGCTAGTACAAAACAGGAAACTAACGGCGATAGCCGAACCAAACGCATGAACATCGGGCTGCTCGGCGGTACGTTCGACCCCATCCATCTTGGGCACATTGCGCTGGCGCGCGCGGCGACAGAGAAGTTCAACCTGCACCGCGTTTTATTTGTGCCGGCGAATGTTCCGCCACACAAACAGAAACAGCCAGTGAGCGATTTTTTCCATCGGTACACGATGGTTGCCCTGGCTACGACGGAAGACAAGACATTTTTCCCATCGCTGATAGAGGCACCGGCGATGACACAGACATACGTCAGGTCTTCAAAGGGCAAGGACGTGGCAGAACCCGCGCGACCCAATTACACGATTGAGACGGTCCGCGGTTTGAAGCAGACCTTACGGAAGGCCGACCAGCTATTTTTTGTGATGGGCATCGACGCTTTTCTTGACATCGGTAAGTGGTATGAGGCGGCCGCTCTCTTACGCGAGTGCGAGTTTGTTGTCGCGAGCCGCCCAGGGTATTCGCTTGCCGATGTGGCGAACGCGCTGCCCGAAAAGATTCGGCCGGCTTCACACGTGACCAAGCCTTTCCAAAAACAGGCTGCGGTAGGAGACCTTGTGCTACCGGGTGCGACGATCCGTCTGCTGGATAGTGTGCAGCAGAAAGTGTCGTCGAGTGCCATTCGTGAGGCAGTGGCAAGCGGCAAGGCTTTGGGGAAACTTGTGAACCCGGCGGTGGCTGAATACATCCGAAAGATGGGTCTGTACGGGAAGCGCTGAGGCGTGTGGTCTTTGTCTGTTAGGACAATTTACCACGCTGCTCCTAACTCCAAGAGAAGTGAAGAAAGCCTCGAAGCGGGTACAATACTTTTACTCACCCATGACGAAGAAGAGCGATCTGAAACGACAAGTCTCCGAAGCAATCAGCGCCTGCAAGGACAAAAAAGCCGAAGACATTACGGTGATGGAACTGGAACAAGGCTCCGGCGCATTTACGGACTATTTTGTGGTGTGCAGCGGGACCAATCCGCGGCAAATTCAGGCAATTGCCGATGAGGTCGAAGACCGTCTGGAAAAGAAGGGAATGCGTCCGGCACACACTGAGGGCTACAAGCAGGCGGAGTGGGTGTTGCTCGACTACGTCGACTTCGTGGTACACGTTTTTTCGGAGAAGGCCCGCAAGTTTTACGATCTCGAGCGCCTATGGAAGTCTGCCAAGAAGCTCGAGCCCTCCGAAATGAAACCTGCAGTCCGCAAGAAAAAGTTGGCCACCCCTGGCGCGGTGCGGAAGCGCGCGTAGTTTTCTGTCGTGTCAATAGGTCGATGAATTCCGATCAGAATGCGAAACCTGCCTGGGGCGGCTCCTACCGCCTGATTGCGGCGGAAAAGTGGAAAGCCAAGTCCGCAGCGATGGGGCGCGCCGTGACACAGGCGCTGGTCGAATATGCGCGTCCTCAGCCCGGGATGCATGTGATGGATTTGGCGAGCGGGACGGGCGAGCCCGCCATCAGTCTCGCAAAGTGCGTTGGTCCGGAAGGCACAGTCGTCGCACTCGATCAGAGTCAGGAGCTACTGGAGATCGCCAAACAGCGCGCTGAACAGCGTGGGCTCAAGAACGTGACCATTCGTGTTGCAGATGCGCACCAACTGCCATTTCGAGCGAACACGTTCGACCTCGCGACTTGCCGCTTTGGCGTGATGTTTTTTGTGGACTGTCACCAAGCCCTTTCAGAGTTGCTGCGAGTCTTGAAGCCCGGCGGCCGAGCTTGTTTCATCGCGTGGGGGTCTTTCGATCAGCCATATTGGTCGAGCACCATGGGGGTCGTGCACAAGCATGTGGGTGGCCCTGTAATGGCGCCGGGCGGGGCAAACATGTTTCGATTTGCCGAGCCGGGCAGCCTATCTGCCGCGCTCGCGAAGGCAGGGTTCAATCATATTCAAGAGGATTTGCGAACACTGCCGTGGAGTTGGTGTGGGTCGGTCGAGGAAGTCTGGGAGTATTCGCAGGCAGTATCGACGCCGTTCCGTCCTTTGCTCGAGCGCGTGCGCGCTGAAGATTGGCCGCAAGTAAACGCGGACGTGCATGCGGCCGTTCGCCAGTATGCGGATGGAGACAATGTGCATTTCGGCGTGAGTGTTGTGCTTGCGTCTGGCGAAAAGCGTTAACCGCGCTGGGGAAAGCAAGGGGAGAGACGTTGAACATCAATGTCGCATGGATTGGAAAGACGAAGGAGCCTGCCATCCAAGCGCTCACGGACGAATATCTGAAGCGCATCTCCCGATATGCCGTGGTTGACGGGCTGGTGTTAAAGGATGAAGGTTCGCTCGCTCCACTGCTGAACGGAGCTCGCAGTCGGCCTAAGAATTTCTTAGTGCTTCTGGATTCACGCGGGAAGCAGTTGTCGTCCGAAGAACTGGCTGAGTTCCTGCGACAGCGGCAGGAGTCGAGTTCGCAGCCGGTCTTGTTTGCGATTGGTGGTGCAGATGGCTTCAGCGCCGAGCGGAGAAAATCCGCCGGGCTGGTTCTCTCGCTGGGAAGGATGACGCTTGCCCATGAATTGGCTCGGGTCGTGCTGCTCGAGCAAATCTATCGCGCTTTCACGATTCTAACGGGCCATCCGTATCATTCGGGGCATTGACGAGAAATTCGGACATCGCCCGGAATGCCAGATTCGGCGGGCGAAGTGAACCTTGGTGATATCCCACGCCGCACGAAAAAGGTTTAGAGTACGGAAATCGGCCTTTGGGCCGGATTCAGAAAGCAAGGGAGCCCTCCCCAATGAGAAACCCTTACGACCTTCTGCGAACCAAGGAACAGGAACTGATGCGCGTGAAAAAAGAGATTGAAGCGCTGCGCATCACAGCACGATTGCTCGGAGCTGAAGAACCAGCCTCGTCGATCTCGCTGGCCAAGGGTGATTCGAGGCAAGTGGTAGAAATGCCCTAGGCAGAGCACTCCTGGAATTTAACCTTAATACCCCGCGGCCCGATGCCGCGGGTTTCTTTTTGTCGCGTGAGAGTTCCCCAGAGACTTTCGCGATTTCTTCAGCGAGTGACGGTGGCCTGGTAGCTTACGGTCTGCCACCGTCCATTGCGCTTTACCCAGACCCGCGTATAGCGATATGGGCCATTAAACTCTTCGCCAAGATCTCTGCCACGCACCTCTGCCCGTGCCGTAACGACCGCCGTGTTGCCATAGAGTCGCACGACCATTTCCGTAACATCGATGGAGTCGTAACGAAGCTGTCCGCTACGCCGGGCATTGATGGTGTCGGATTTATTGATCACTTGGCCGAGAGGAGTTATGGCGACGTAATCGTCGCTCAATGTTCGTTCTGAGAACTCGGGGTCGCGTTTGAGAGTCGCTTCCCGCGCCTGACGCTCGAGATCAATTACCTGCTGCTTGGGATCCGGTGCGCGGGCGGTCGTCTCGGTTTGCAAACTGGCCGCCGAGATCGGAAGAAGGTAAGACAAAGACAGCAATAACAGAGACGCGTTCCGCTTGTAATGTTTCATCCAGATGCCTCCGGAAGCGAACGGACGGGTACCCGATGTGACGGATACGGATTCGTGAAGCCCGCAGTTCCGTGGGAGCGATGAACTTATCACGAAGAGGGGCTGTGCGAGGCGCCGTGCTGAGCGGCAGGGGTGTGGAAACAGGTACAATCAAAGGTTCCCAAGCTATGTCGGACATCCGCCGTGGACTGATCATCGTGAATACGGGACCGGGTAAAGGCAAGACCACCGCCGCCATGGGTACCGGGTTGCGTGCGGTCGGCCAGGGCATGCGGGTACTGATGCTGCAATTTTTGAAGGGTTCCTGGCATTACGGGGAACTCGATGCGGTACAAGCGTTTGGCGACAAATTTGTCATGAAGCAACTGGGCCGCGGATTTGTAAAAGTCGGGGCGGAGAAGCCAGACCCGGAAGACGTCCGAATGGTGGAAGATGCCTGGGCTGAGGGCGAGAAGGCAATTCAGTCGGGACAATGGGATTTGGTCATTCTCGACGAGATTAATTACGCGATCAGCTACGGGATGCTCGACCCAGCCAAGGTCGTGGCAAGTCTCCAACGCAAGCCCGAGATGGTGCATGTCATCTTGACGGGACGCAACGCGCACCCCACAATTGTCGAACTCGCCGACACCGTTACAGAAATGCGCCAGGTAAAACACGCTTATGAAAAAGGCGTGATGGCGCAGAGAGGAATCGAATACTAGTAGCTTGTTGCTAATAGTTGGTGTTGGACTTCGCGCACCAAGACTTACCTAGCGATCACGACGAGCTACCAGCAACCGTTCTTATGGCATGGTTCAAGCGCGAATCCGGCGAGTTGGATACCTCGGGCGAAAAGACTGTTCGAACCGAAGGGCTGTGGGTCAAGTGCGACAGCTGCCGCCAGATCATCTGGAAGAAGGATCTTGAAGACAACTACAACGTCTGTCCGAAGTGCGACAAGCACTTCCGCATTGACGCGCGTACGCGCCTCGCTCAGCTTCTGGACGACAACCAGTACGAAGTGTTCGATTCCAATCTCGTTTCTACCGATCCGCTGAAGTTTGTTGACCTGAAAGCTTACCGGTCGCGCCTGCAAACCGCGCAAAACGACACCGGACTGCATGACGCCATCATCAACGCGCAGGGGAAACTCAGCGGGCGGGCGGTGATTGTCAGCGCAATGGAATATTCATTTATTGGCGGAAGCATGGGCGCGGTAGTCGGCGAGGCCATTACGCGAGCGATCGAAAAAGCGTGCGACACAAAAACGCCGATTGTGATCGTCTCCGCGTCTGGCGGGGCGCGCATGATGGAAGGCGCGATCAGCCTGATGCAGTTGGCGAAGATCTCGGCGGCTCTGGCCCGGCTCGACGACGCGAAGGTTCCCTACATTTCGATCTTGACCGACCCGACCACAGGCGGCGTGACGGCCTCCTACGCGATGCTTGGAGACCTGAATATCGCTGAACCTGGCGCACTCATTGGTTTCGCGGGGCCGCGAGTGATCGAACAAACGATCCGCCAGAAGCTGCCCGCTGGATTCCAACGATCGGAGTTCCTGCTTGAACACGGCATGCTGGATGCCGTGGTGCATCGCAAGGAGCTGAAACCCTACGTGGCACGAGCGTTTGAATTCATGGCAGCGTAGGCGTTTTATCCCTCAAACCAGCTTCTCAGCCAACCCCGGTTTCACCCCGTTCACCCTGCTGGTGAGCGCTTTAGCTGTTGCGCCGTGGCCACATGCAGCCTAAAAACGGAAACTGGTACGCTGGAGAGCTGACCGCTGGATGTCCTACGACACCGCCATTTCGCGGATGTTTGCGCTGGGCCATGAATTGGCCCAAACGCCCTCACACAAATTCGACCTGGCGCACATGCAGGTGCTGCTCGGCGCGCTCGATCACCCAGAAACTAAGTTTCCAGCGGTTCTAATTGCAGGCACAAACGGAAAAGGCTCTACGGCCGCGACCCTTGCCTCCATACTGCAAAATTCAGGATTGAAAACAGGACTCTATACCTCCCCGCACTTGGTGCGAATCAACGAGCGAATCCGAATCAATGGCGCTGCCATTCCCGACGACGACTTTGCGCTCATCCACGAAATGGTGGACCGCACTGCCGAGCGGTTGGTATCTGAAGGCGGGCTTCCATGGCACCCGAGTTTCTTCGAGATGTTGACTGGGATCGCCTTTGAGTATTTCGCCCGAGAGCGAGTCGACATCGCCGTGCTGGAAGTCGGCATGGGCGGACGTCTCGATGCAACCAACGTCGTTGAGCCACGGGTAAGTGTCATCACCGATGTCTCGCTGGATCACCAGAAGTATCTCGGTAACACGGTTGCCGAAATCGCGCGCGAGAAGGCTGGAATCATCCGACGCGGTGGTGTGGTCGTCACGTTGCCTCAATCTCCAGAGGCCAACGATGTGATCGGCAACACGATCCTCGATCTGGGCGCGCGCGCAGTCAATGCCGTGCCATTCATACCGCCGGTGTCTCCCGCGGCACCCGGGACTGGCGTGCGCATGCCTGAGGCAACGGAAGGCGTATTCCGCTCACGGTATCGCTTGGCGGTTATGGGCGAAGAGATCCGGATTGATAGTCCGCTGGTGGGCCGCCACCAGCTTCGCAACATCGCCCTTGCGATCGCAACCGCAGAAGAACTGGCTCGAGAAGGGTTTTCAGCGATCACGGCGCGCACGATCGAAGAAGGGATTCGGAAGACGCGCTGGCCCGGAAGGTTCGAGGTAATTCCCGCTTCGAAAAACTCCCCAGAGACGGTATTCGATGTGGCGCATAACCCAGCCGGCGCATGGGCATTGAGATCTGCCTTATCGACTTTGTATGACGAGGGCAGAATGGTTTTTGTGTTTGGCGCAATGCGCGACAAGGCGATCTCAGAGATTGCGGAAATCCTGTTTCCTTTAGCCGACACTGTTATCGCTGCGCAAGCGGATAACCCACGCTCGGCGACCCCCGACGAAATCAGGGAGGCTGGGGCGCGAACATCAACTGAAATCGAATCGGCGGCGAGTGTTCCGGCTGCTATAGAACGAGCTCGTAAACTGGCGGGACCTCAAGGATTGGTCGTTGTTACTGGTTCCATATACATTGTTGGAGAGGCGATGCTTTCGCTCGGCGTGCGCATCTAAGGATTGTGTCCATCGAAACTCAAATCGATACCAGGCCCGTTCCCGAACACCATGTGAAGGTGTCGCGATCTGGGGAGGCTGCGCCGCGGCACGGCTGGTTCAGTGCTTTGCGTTCGTACTTCGTCCTGGATCCTTTAGTTTGGGCTTACACCCTGATACTGGGCCCGATTTCACTGCTCAGTTCGTTTATCGATCGCAACGGGCGTATTCAGCATCATTTCGCGCGACTTTGGTCGCTGCTGATCATGAAAACGATTCTTTCGCCGGTGCAGGTAACTGGACTCGATCAAATCGACACGACGAAAGCACACGTGTACGCGGTCACTCATGCATCCGCGCTGGATATTCCAGTTCTATACGCAAATTTGCCATTTCAGTTTCGCATCGTTTTCAAAAGTGAGTTGCTGTCTTATCCATTTGTGGGATGGCATTTGACCCGATCCGGACAGGTCTGCATCAACCAACAGAACCCGACTTCTTCCGTGGGAAGCATCAAGTCTGCAGTTAAAAGTCTGCGAGCCGGAATGCCGCTCGTGATTTTTCCTGAGGGCGGGCGAACGCCGGATGGAGAAATCAAGCCCTTCATGCCGGGAGCATTCTTTCTGGCGATCCGCGCGCAGGTCGATATCGTGCCGATTGCCCTCGTCGGGACGTTCGAATTACTGCCCATGAACACGTATCACATCAAATGCCAGCCGCTTGAAATGCGGGTGGGAAAACCAATTCCGACCGCCGGGCTCTCACTGCGTGACATGGACCAGGTCTCGGCAAGAGTGCACGACGCCATTGAAGCGATGTATTACCAGGACCGTCCCAAACCATCTGCCGCGTAATTATTGCGAGATATATCGCTGACAAGTCCCACTCCACTCCGTCATAATCTCCGGTTCGTTCTCTATCGCCGGAGGTTCCATGAAGTCAGTCATCATTTCGTGTTTCTTATTCGCCATGACACTCCAAGCTCAAAATAAACCGACCGTCGCGCAAGCTGAAGAATTCATGAAGAAGGCCGAGGCTGAACTATCCGACCTCGGTACTCGAACCAATCGCGCTCAGTGGGTTCAATCCAACTTCATCACCGACGACACAGAGGCGCTCGCGTCTGACGCGATCGAGCATACGACCGCGGTGACAACCGAGTTGATTGATCAAGCAAGACAATTTGAAGGATTACAACTTCCGCCCGATCTGGCGCGGAAATTCAAGCTGCTGAAACTGTCTCTTACCGCGCCAGCCCCTAAAGACCCGAAACTGCGTCGTGAGATCACCGAGATTGGAACTTCGCTCGAGGGTGAATATGGCAAGGGCAAGTACTGCCGAAAACCGGATGAATGTCTCGACATCACGGCAATTGAAAGAATCATGTCCACTAGCCGCGATCCGAACGAATTGAAGGACATTTGGATCGGGTGGCACGCGATCGCGCCCCCCATGCGCGAGCGTTATGCGCGTTTTGTGGAACTCTCCAACCAGGGTGCAAGAGAAATCGGATTCAAAGACACCGGTTCGATGTGGCGATCAAACTACGACATGAAGCCGGAAGAATTCAGCGCGGACATGGAACGCTTATGGAACCAGGTGCAGCCGCTTTACCTGTCGCTCCATACGTATGTCCGGGCAAAACTGGTCGAGAAGTATGGCGCGAATGTCGTTCCGCCTGATGGCCCAATTCCAGCGCACCTGCTCGGAAATCCGTGGGCACAGCTGTGGGGCAACGTGTACCCAATTTTGGGACTGCCCGAAGGAAACAACAGTTTTGACCTGAGCGACCTGCTCAAGAAGAAAAATCTCGACGCCAAGGGGATGGTGAAGTATGGCGAAGGATTCTTCACATCGATGGGCTTCGAAAAACTGCCGGCGACGTTCTGGGATCGATCGCTGTTCACCAAGCCAAAAGATCGCGACGTCGTTTGTCACGCGAGCGCCTGGGACATCGATAACAAGGACGATCTGCGGATCAAAATGTGCATTCAGGTTCGCGGAGAAGATTTCGTCACCATTCACCACGAGCTCGGACATAACTTTTATCAGCGCGCATACAAGAACCAGCCGTTTCTCTTTCAGAATGGGGCGAACGACGGCTTCCACGAGGCAATCGGCGATGCGGTTGCGCTCGCGATCACTCCGGAATATCTGCAGAAGGTCGGCCTGTTGGAAAAGTCGCCGGAAGGAAACAACGACATCCCACAACTTTTACAGCAGGCGCTCGATCGTGTGGCATTCCTGCCCTTTGGCCTCTTGATCGACCAATGGCGCTGGAAGGTATTCTCCGGCGAGATTACCCCGGCAAATTACAACGCGTCGTGGTGGGCGCTCCGGCTGAAATATCAGGGCGTTGCACCCCCGGTCGCGCGTTCAGAAAAAGACTTCGACCCGGGCGCCAAATATCACGTCGCCGCCAACGTTCCTTACACGCGATACTTCCTTGCGCATATTCTGGAATTCCAGTTTTACCGGGCGCTGTGCCGAGAATCGGGATACAAGGGCCCTTTAAACCGCTGCACGTTCTTTGGATCGAAGGAAGCCGGTACAAAATTCAACAAGATGCTCGAGATGGGCCAGAGCAAACCGTGGCCTGATGCTCTCGAAGCCCTCACCGGTGAACGCCAGATCGATGGCAACGCGCTGCTGGAATATTTTGCACCGCTTAAGCAATGGCTGGATGAACAAAACAAGGGAAAGAAGTCAGGTTGGTAATTGCACCCTCGCTTTACAAGAGGCCTGCCTACGTGCGGGCCTTTGTTTTACGAGGAGACAGGCTTACCCACGCCGCTTTCGCTCGTCTGAATAGCACTGAGGTAGTGGAGGAGTTGTTATGTTGAGATCCGTGCGCCTTGCCACGATCGTTCTCTTGATAGGGTCGGTGGCAGCCGCCCAGCCGACGGCGAAGGTACAGCCGACCGTATGGGCTGAAAAACCCAACGCGGCGGCGTTCGAGAAAATTGTGAACGACAGGCTCGCTGCCGGGCAGGCCTCTATCGACCAACTGGTTGCGGTAAAGGGCGCACGAACCATCGAAAATACGCTCGTACCTTACGACGAAGCGATCCGCCAGCTTAATGCGGGAACGTATCTGGCAAACCTGATGTTTCAGGTGCATCCCGACGCGACGTTTCGCGACCTTGCTACGAAGCTTGTGCAGAAAGGAACCGCCGCATTCACCTCTCTGTCATTGAACGGCGATGTCTACAAAGCGCTGGCAAGTCTCGATCTGTCGAAAGCAGATGCGGCCACAAAATACTACGTGAAACGCCAGCTGCTGCAGTTTCGACTGGCTGGTGTAGACAAAGACGAAGCCACACGCACTCGTTTAAAACAGCTGAATGACGATCTCACTCTCCAGATATCTACCTATGAGCGCAATATCGCCGATGATCAGCGGTCGATAAAGATCTCGAGCGCAGCAGAACTTGATGGTTTGCCGCAAGACTATATCGATCGTCACAAGCCAGGTGCCGACGGAAAAATAACTATCACCACGGATTATCCCGATGTTTTCCCGGTGTTGAAGTTTGGGAAAAGTACGTCGCTGCGTCAGCGGCTTTATGAGCAGTTCGACGACCGGGCCTATCCGAAAAATCGCGACCTGCTCATGAAGATGATGCAGACACGCTATGAGATCGCGACCCTCCTGGGATATTCCTCCTGGGCCGACTACTACGCGGCCGACAAGATGGCGGTCAACGGACAGAACATTGCAAATTTCATTCGCGATCTCGATACCGCAACGCGCCCGCTCGCGGACCGGGAGTTCGCCCTACTGCTTACTGAGAAACGCAAATCTGAACCCGACGCAAAGCAAATCTGGGAATACGAGTCCGGCTACCTTCGCGAACAGCTGCGCCGATCTCAGTACAATTTCGATTCGCAGTCGGTTCGTCCGTATCTGCCCTACAACAACGTGAAAAAGGGGATCATGGATACGGCTGCTCAGTTGTTCCACGTAACATTTCAACAAGAACCGAATGTGCCGGCATGGGACCCAGCCGTGGAGACTTGGGACGTTCTGGATCAAGGGAAAATGATTGTGCGGTTCTATCTTGATATGCACCCGCGCCCTGGCAAGTTCAGCCATGCCGAAATGGTGCAGGTTCTCGACGGCGTGCGCGGGAAGCAATTGCCTGAGGCCACGCTGGTGTGTAACTTTCCAGCGCCCACTGCGGATGACGCCGCGCTGATGGAGTACGGAGACGTCGAGACTTTCTTCCACGAGTTTGGGCACCTGGTACACCACATCCTTGGAGGACAACAACAGTGGGCGGGAATTAGTGGGATCACGATGGAGACCGATTTTGGTGAGGCGCCATCTCAGATGCTGGAAGAGTTCATCCGCAGTCCACAAGTGCTCGCCACCTTCGCGCATCACTACAAGACCGGAGAGCCGATTCCCACGGAGTTAGTGGCGCGCATGAACCGTGCTTCAGCTTTCGGGCGCGCGGGAGGCGCCGCCGCACAGATTAGCTACACGGCGATCTCGTACGATCTGTACAAGGACAAGCCTCAGAATATCGACATTGATGCAGTCACCCTCGCCGACACGAAGCGCTACACACTGTTTACGCCACCCAATAACACGCACCCCTATGCTTCGTTCGGACATTTGAGCAGCTATTCTTCTGCGTACTACACCTATGTATGGGACTCGGTCATTGCCAAGGATTTCTTCGGACAATTCAACCACGACAATTTGCTGTCCGGTGATGCGCCGATGCGGTATCGACGCGTGGTACTGGAGCCCGGCGGCTCAATGTCGGCAAATGACCTGGTGAAAAATTTCCTGGGACGCCAGCAAAACATGGAGGCATTCCAACGATGGATGGGGGAAGAATTCGCACCAGAGGCTAAAAAGCAATCCGGAAATTGATTGTTGTTCCTGGCTTCTGACTCTATTTTAGGTTTGCAGTCCGAGCTTTGCCCCTCGAACCCGCCCGTCGTCGGTCTGCTCACTCACTCCTTGAGCAGTGTTATTCTTAGTGTTTACCCACATAAAAGGCCTCTTCCATGTCAGAAGTCATTCACGTCAAACTGCCCGACGGCAGCACCAAGGAAGTTCCAAAAGGCACGACTGCGTTCGATATTGCCAAGTCGATTAGCCCGCGACTGGCGGATGCCGCGCTCGCGGCGAAGACGAACGGCGATCTGATCGACCTCGCCCGGCCGCTGGAAAAAGATACCGACTTGCGATTATTGACCGATCGCGATCCCGAGGCGCTTGAGGTTTACCGGCATTCCTCCGCGCATCTTCTTGCCGCTGCGGTGCTCGAACTGTTTCCTGAGACCAAGCTCGGACACGGGCCTTCGACTGAGAACGGATTTTTCTACGATTTCTATCGTGAAACTCCCTTCACGCCTGAGGATCTCGAGAAAATCGAAAAGAAGATGCACGAGCTCGTCCATCAGGACTTGCCTTACGCGCGCGAATTTCTTCCCCGCACCGAAGGTCTCGAGAAGTTCAAGGGTGAAGGCGACTTCATGAAGTGTCATTTCATCGAGCAATTCACCAAGCCCGATGAAAAGATCTCGATTTACAAGACGGGAAAGTTTTTGGACTTTTGTCGCGGGCCCCACATTCCATCGACCGGCAAAATCAAGGCGTTCAAGCTGATGAATATCGCTGGCGCCTATTGGCTGGGCGACGAGAAAAATCCGCAGCTGCAGCGCATTTACGGAACGTCGTTCTTTTCGAAAAAAGATCTCGATGCATATCTGAACAGCATTGAGGAAGCGAAGAAGCGCGATCACCGCGTGCTGGGAAAGCAGCTCGACCTGTTTTCGATTCAGGAACTTGCCGGGCCGGGCCTGATCTTCTGGCATCCGAAGGGCGGCATCATCCGCAAGGAAATGGAAGACTGGATGCGGGATCAGTATGTGAAGCGCGGCTACTCGCTCGTGTATACCCCGCACGTGATGCGCCGGCAGTTGTTCTTCACCTCCGGACACGAGGGCTATTACGCGCAGAACTTTTTTGATTTCATGGAGCTCGACGACGCGGAATACCGCGTGAAGCCCATGAACTGTCCCGGCCACATCCTTATCTATCAGGATTCGCTCAAGTCATACCGGGACCTTCCAGTGCGCTTAGGAGAACTCGGCACCGTCTATCGCTACGAGCGGTCTGGCGTCATGCATGGCTTGCTGCGCGTGCGCGGGTTCACCCAGGACGATGCCCACATTTTCTGTACGCCAGAGCAAATCGAAAAAGAAATCGCCGACTGCGTGGAGTTCGCTCGCGACGTTCTAAAAGACTTCGGCTTCGACAAGTTTCAGACCGAACTGTCCACGTGGGATCCGAATGATCGCAAGAGTTTCGTCGGAAGCGAAGAGCAGTGGAACATGGCGAGCGCCTCGCTTGAAAATGTTCTGAAGCGATTGAATATCGAATACAAAGTGATTCCCGGCGAAGCGGCGTTCTATGGGCCCAAGATCGACATCAAGCTGGTGGATGCAATCGGCCGGCTCTGGCAGCTTTCCACGGTGCAATTCGATTTCAATCTGCCGCAACGGTTCAATCTCGAATACGTTGCCGAAGATGGATCTCGCAAGCAGCCCTTGATGGTCCATCGAGCACTTTATGGGTCAGTTGAGCGTTTCTTCGGCGTTCTCATCGAGCACTATGCCGGAGCGTTCCCGGTGTGGCTGTCGCCGGTACAGGCGGTGATGATCCCGATCGCCGAGCGCCACGTGGATTACGCCAACAAAGTGGCGGCGCAGCTGAAAGCTGCCGGAGTCCGTGTGGAAGTGGATGGCCGCAATGAAAAGATGAATGCCAAGATCCGCGAGCACGCCATGCAGAAAGTGCCCTTCCTGCTTGTCGTCGGTGACAAGGAATCCGAAGCCGGCAAGGTGAACGTTCGCACGCGTGGCAAAGAGAAGACCGAAGACATGGCCGCGTCGGAGTTCGTGGAGAAGATTCGAAAGCTGATCGCGGAGAAGAGCGCAAATCTGTAGACAGGAAAGGTCTGATAAGGGCTAACAACAGTTAGCTTAAGACCGCCCCCGCGCCGGGCGGCGATCTACTACCAGTTGTCTTTCGCGGTCAGTTCGCCTATCCAGCCCGTGCTAAAATCAACTCGCACCATCCCACGATGCTTCCTGACATCGAAAAACTGCTCGAACTGCAAGTGGCCGACCGGGAAATCCGAAAGCTGCACGACGAAGTTGCGACCCTTCCCAAGCGCGTAGCTGTGATCGAAGAGAAGCTGGCGGGGACCAAGGCGCGCATCGAAAGGGCCCGCGCAGCGGTCAAAGCGGACGAAGCTGCCCGCAAGAAGTATGACGCGACCATCGTCGATTTGCGGGGAAAAATCTCGAAATACCGCGACCAGTCCCTCGACGTAAAAACCAACGAACAGTACAAAGCCCTTCTGCACGAAATTGAGTTTGCCGAGCAGGAAATCCGCCTTAACGAAGACAAAATCCTCGAGCTGATGGTCAACGCGGAAGCGCGCGAAAAAGACGTTAAGGCCGCTGAAGCTGAACTCAAGACTGAAACCGCCGAAATTGAAAAAGAAAAAGAAGAAGCGCGACGAGTGACTGCCGATGACGAAAAGAAGCTCGCCGAGTGGAATGGTAAACGGGACGGGTTGCGTGGCGGGGTGTCCGCCGACCTGTTGCGACACTACGAGCGCGTCTCAAAGTTTCGCGGCAGCGGGCTTTCGGAAGTTCGCGACCATAAATGCATGGCGTGCCAGGTGATGCTCCGTCCGCAGACCTACAACGAAGTCCGCTCGGGACAGCAAGTCATCGTTTGCGATTCCTGCCAACGCATTCTGTATTTCGATCCAAAGAGCGAAATGGTGATGGACCAGGCCGCTGCGGCCGTGACGCATAATAAGCGTCGTCCGCGTCCGAAGTCCGACGCTCCCCAAGCGTGGTTTTACCGGCCTGACTACGGTGAGGAAGGCGAAGTGCTTCTGGTCTTCACCAACAGCGGAGGCAACTCCAGCCGACGCGTTTTCGACATGCACGCCGGAAGACAGATTGGGGATGTGCTGGTCCGCGAAGGCAGCTACCGATTAGCTTTTCCCGAGGATTTTCCGGAGAGCGCCATCCGGCTGAACGGCAGCTGGCCGGAAGCAGAAATGGACGAGTGGGGCGCGGAAATACCTTCTCACGCCCTTGACGCTCTCCATGCCGATCTGCGAGCCGCCCAGATTGAGGCATCCCATCGTCGCACTCCCGCCGCACCATCCGCGAACCAGCATCCTGCGGCGAGCTAGGCCGCTCCGACCAACTAACCCTTACACTCTTGGTTTCTTGAAGCGAAGGACTGATCCCAGGGCCTTGCCACGCACGATACCCGCTGAGTGATACGTCAATCCCCACGAATCGATCGACGACATGTCCGGAAAGATGCAAGCCTCGAGCACTTCGTCAATCGCGCCGCGCAGCACCCAACCACCGCCGTTGATCGTGATTCCACCAAATGAATCGCTGCCGCCCAGTTGGGTGCAGTAGCAGGACGCAGGATTCCCGTGACATCCCGGCTGGAGCTTCGGTCGGAAGTAGTAGGCCAACGCGGCGAGCGATGGCTGCTGCGTGTAAAGCGTGGCCAGCAGCACGTGGATGCGCGAACCGTCCGTCGCGGTGAACTCGCAGAAGTTGCGCGAGCCTGCGAGGCGAAGCCAGTTGTCGGGATTGTCGTCGTTCGTATTCCAGTACGGCGTTCGCACTTCGACCACGCCGCCCTTGGCCACACAGTAGGCCGCGGCTGCACTCGGGACGGCCGGATCGTCGGAGGCGACTTTCGCCGACTCAGGCGCTGCTGCCTGAATGGGCGCGACCGTCAGCGCCATCGCAATCGCCATCACCACGATTAGAGAGAGACCAACCAAAGCAGTTTTAAAGTTGCGTTTTTTCACGTTGCCTCTTTTCAATTGCCTTCGGGGCGCGCTGGATTTGCGGGCGAAGGGTATCACAACGTGGGTGTGTCCACCGTGATGCGCGTTCTCTTGCAGGTAGAATCGGTTTATGCCCAAGAGTTTTGCCCCCCGAGACGCGTCGACCGTAAAAATCTCGTCGCGAGGCGCGTCTCGTTTGAAGGCTGGACATGTGTGGGTCTATCGGTCGGACGTGCTTTCGGCGGAGGGCATCCCTCCCGGCAGCCTGGTGAAAGTTACGGACGAGCGCGGGAAGTTTTGCGGCTCCGCTCTTTATTCGAGCACATCGCAGATCGCGATTCGCCTGCTTTCGTCCACGCCGATCACCGATGTTCCTGCGTTGATCAAAAAGCGAATTGACGATGCTATTTCCTATCGCGAGAGTTACGTCCGTGACACGGACGCCTATCGCCTGGTTTTCAGTGAAGCCGATTTTCTGCCCGGCTTGATTGTGGACCGGTTTAACGATGTCATCTCGCTGCAAATCCTGACCCAGGCGATGGATGCGCCATCGTCCCGGGAGGCAATCGTCTCGACGCTCTCTGAGAAGTTGCACCCCTCAGCCATTGTGGAACGGGTCGACCCGCACATCCGGGAACTCGAGCAACTTCCGCCCCGCGAATCACAGCCAATCTTGGGCGACAAGACCAACACCGTCGTGACCATGAATGGCATCAAGTTCCAATACGAAGCGCTGGCCGGGCAGAAGACCGGTTCGTTTCTAGATCAGCGTGAAAACTATGCCGCAGCGGCTGGATACGCCCACGGCGACGCGCTCGACGTTTTTTGCTACCAGGGCGGATTCGCCCTGCACTTGGCATCGCATTGTAAGAGCGTGACCGGCGTCGACAGCTCTCGACCTGCACTCGAGGCAGCGGACAAGAACGCGGCCCTCAACGGAAGAGACATCGAATGGATCGAAGCCAACGCGTTCGACCTGCTGAAGGACTACTCATCCGCCGCACGGCAATACGACACCATTGTTGTCGACCCGCCCGCCTTCGCAAAGACCAAGAAGAATCTGGAAACCGCCCTCCGCGGATACAAAGAGCTCAACCTTCGCGCACTGAAGATGCTGAAGCCGGGCGGAATTCTGGTTAGCTGTTCCTGTTCCTACCATGTGGGCGAAGCTGAGTTTCTCGAGGTCGTGGCGGATGCTGCGCGAGATACGCACCGAGGCATCCGGCTAATGGAGCGACGAGGCCAGTCCAAGGACCATCCAATCCTGCCACTCGTGCCGGAAACCAGTTACTTGAAATGCCTGATTTTAAGTGTAAGTCATTGATTATAGACATATTTTTATACTTGATTATAATACGCTCAAGTTTTATGCTTCTTTTGTGCTAATCACTCATCAAATTGGGTGAGAGCAGCAACACTCAAGATCAGTCACAGGAGGAGTAAGCAGCATGACCGTATTAACTCGTTGGGAGCCATTCCGTGAGTTCGTTACTTTGCAGGACCGGATGAACCGGTTGTTCCGTGAATCGTATCCGGAAGGCCGGGAAGAGGCCCTGACCACCTCAACGTTCGCGCCGCCCGTCGATGTTTACGAAGACGAGCACAGCATCACCTTGAAGATTGAAGTGCCGGGAATCGACGAGAAGGACATTGACGTCCGCCTGGAGAACAACACGTTGACCGTTCATGGTGAGCGCAAGTTCGAAAAGGAAGAGAAGGAAGAGAACTACCGCCGCGTGGAGCGTCAGTACGGCAGTTTCACCCGCACCTTCACTTTACCCAATACCGTAGATGCGGAGAACGTCACCGCCAACTATGACAAGGGCGTGCTGAATGTTCAGTTGGCCAAGAAGTCGGAAGCCAAACCGAAGCAGATCAAAGTGAATGTCGGTAGCGTCGAGAAAACTCTCGAAGCCAAAGGCCCAGTCAAGGCCGCGTAAACGGTTTGATGGGAAATACCGATCGACGCGGGCGTTTCGCCCGTCCAAACTGGGCATCGCCCAGCGACATGAAGCGGGAGGCTCAACCAAGCCTCCCGTTTTTGTTGGGAAGAGAGCCTGGTCCAGCGCGAATGGCTGATGCCAGGTGCTAAGAATCACCAAAAATCAATAGAATCAGGAACAGCACAGGAGCACCCCATGGCAATTCGTTGGGACAAATTCACAGTAAAAGCGCAAGAAGCAGTGCAACGAGCGAACGAGATCGCCGCGGAACATGGCAATCCGGAAATTCTGCCCGTACATTTGCTAGCCGCGCTCATCGAGGACCGCGAAGGCATCGTGCCGCCGGTACTCGAAAAACTCGGCGTAGGTCCGGAAGCGGTCCTTTCTGATGTGTACAAAGAAATCGAGCGCCTTCCTAAAGTCTCTGGCGGAGCAAACCAGCCGCAGATGTCGCCCGCCCTGAATCAGCTTCTCGAACGAGCGTTCAAAGAGGCCGACAACTTTAAGGACGAGTACGTTTCGACCGAACACCTGCTTCTGGCGGCGACGCAGCTCAAGAAGGATCCCGCACAAGCGGTATTGGCGCGCCACGGCGCGACCTACGATGCCATTCTCAAGGCGCTGACTGCAGTCCGCGGATCGCAGCGCATTACTGATCAGAATCCGGAAGGGAAATACCAGGCGCTTGAGCGCTACGCGAAAGATCTGACCGAAATTGCGCGGCGGGGCAAGCTCGATCCGGTCATTGGGCGTGACGAAGAAATCAGGCGTGTCGTTCAAGTTCTATCACGGCGCACAAAGAACAATCCGGTGCTCATCGGTGAGCCCGGCGTTGGCAAAACGGCCATCGTAGAGGGACTCGCGCAACGAATCGTTTCCGGTGACGTTCCCGAGATTTTGAAGAACAAGCGCGTCGTAGGACTGGACCTCGGATCGATGCTGGCCGGCGCAAAGTATCGCGGTGAGTTCGAAGATCGCCTCAAAGCAGTTCTGAAGGAAATCGAAGACTCGCAAGGACAGATCATTCTCTTCATCGATGAGCTGCACACGCTGGTTGGCGCAGGCGCCGCCGAAGGAGCAATTGATGCTTCCAACATGCTGAAGCCAGCCCTGGCTCGTGGAGAGCTGCGCGCCATCGGCGCTACTACGCTCAACGAATACCGTAAGTACATCGAGAAAGATGCGGCGCTCGAACGCCGGTTCCAACCGGTATTCGTGGGCGAACCGAACGTCGAAGACACGATCGCGATCCTCCGCGGACTGAAAGAGAAATACGAAGTGCACCACGGCGTCCGTATTAAAGATTCCGCGATCATTGCGGCCGCGACCTTGTCGCATCGTTACATCTCGGACCGGTTTTTGCCGGACAAGGCGATCGACTTGATCGACGAAGCCGCGTCATCCCTGCGAATCCAGATCGACTCCCTTCCCACGGACATCGATCAGTTGGAGCGGCGAGCCATGCAGCTCGAAATCGAAAAGCAGGCGCTCAAGAAGGAAAACGATTCGAATTCGAAAGAACGTCTCGCCGTGATCGAGCGAGAACTGGCAGAGATTCGCGAGAAATCCAACGCGCTGAAAGCGAAGTGGAAGCAGGAAAAAGACCTGATCGCCCGTCAGCGCCAGCTCAAGGAAAAGCTCGAACAGCTCAAGGTTGAGGAGCAAACCGAAGAGCGCAAGGGCAACCTGCAGCGCGTGGCAGAAATTCGCTACTCGCTCATCCGGCAAACGGAAGAAGAACTCAAGAAGCTCACCGACCAGATGACGAAGTCCGGTGGCGAGCGCATGTTGAAAGAGGAAGTTGACGAAGAAGACGTCGCGCGCATCGTCTCGAAATGGACCGGCATTCCCGTCTCGAAGATGCTCGAAGGCGAAGTCAAGAAGCTCGTCACCATGGAAGAACGGCTGCGCCATCGCGTAGTTGGGCAGGACGATGCGCTGGAACGCGTCGCGAACGCGATTCGTCGTTCGCGTGCGGGGCTGAGCGATCCGAAGCGCCCGATTGGCTCCTTCATCTTCCTGGGCCCGACCGGCGTGGGTAAGACGGAACTCGCTCGCGCACTGGCGGAGTTTCTATTCGATGACGAGCACGCGATGGTGCGGATCGATATGTCCGAGTACATGGAAAAGCATGCCGTATCGCGTCTGATCGGAGCTCCCCCCGGATACGTGGGATACGACGAGGGCGGGCAACTTACGGAAGCGATTCGGCGGCGACCATATGCGGTTTTGTTATTCGATGAAATCGAGAAGGCGCACCCGGACGTGTTCAACGTCATGTTGCAGATCATGGACGACGGTCGTCTCACCGACGGCAAAGGCCGGCAGGTGGATTTCAAGAACACGATCATCATCATGACGTCGAACATCGGTTCGACCTATCTGCTTGCCGAAAGTATGGGCAGCGAGAAGGCGTTCGAGAAAGCCTCCGACCAGGTGCTGGACGCGTTGCGCGGACATTTCCGGCCGGAGTTTCTGAACCGGGTGGACGACATTATCATTTTCCGTCCGCTGGGCAAGGAACAGCTGGTCAAGATCGTTGACCTGCGTCTCGAAGACTTGCGGCGACTCCTGGCCGATCGCAAGATCTCAATCGAACTCACCGACCCAGCGAAAGAACTGCTGTTTACGGAAGGGTACGATCCGGCTTTTGGGGCAAGGCCGTTGAAACGGTCGATTCAGAAGCTGGTGCAAGACCCGCTTGCCATGAAGATTCTGGACGGAGAAGTCTTGCACGGAGACCACATCATCGTCGACGTCGACAAGAAGACGAGCAAGCTGACGTTCGAGGTCAGCAAACGCGTGGGAGAGACGGTGAAGTCGAAGAGAGCGTCTTAAGACAGATTCGCGTCTATGGCAGCTAACGCCACGGGTTAAAAAGGTTGGAAAATCTCAAGTACGTGAAAATCCGTGGCTAGATTTTTTCGAACGCGTCCGCGACCGGCCGCTGCCACAGGTACCACGCGATGATCACACGAACGATCACGCCCAACCCACCCCAAACCAGGCCTGGCACACTCAATGTAATCACGCTTCCCGAGACGCTCGGCACCAGCATGACGACACCCAAGGCCGCGACGATTGCTGCGGCACGGCGCGCGAGATTGTTAAGAAGGAGCAGTCCCCAACCGATCAAAGCCCCAACCGCGGCAAACAACAGAAACATGTACGGACCAGCCAGCACGAGATCGAACAGGAGAGGTGCGCCGAGCCTCATCGACAACATACCTGGCGCGATCAGCATCGCCGCCCCGAGGCCGGCCAGATAGGCTGCGCTCAAGAAGAAAATAATCGCGATCGCTGTGACGCCCACGGGGCGTTGCATAGGCATAAAGCGACTCAGAAGAAAACGACAGTCGGCCAAGTCCAATTCAATGCGCGCCTGCAACAGCCCCTTCACGCATCAACCGTTCCAGCGTCACGCGTGGACACACGTTGCCATGAATGTATTCCATCACGTTGCGGGCAACCCCGCGAATCGTATTCTCGATGGCAACGTCTGTAATGTGGCCGCCAGAATCGAACACCGATTGCACGTTCGCTACGGACACTGGCGTTGGCAGAACGATCGCGCCGACGTGGGCCGCGACACTGCGCAGTTGCTCCAATGACTTGATGGCGCCAATAGCTCCCGCAGCGACGCCCATGAGCGCCACCGGTTTGCCTTGCAACGCCGACGGGAAGCCCAGGTTTTCGATCACCAGCTTCATCACGCTCGAAAAGCTTCCGTGATATTCAGGTGTCGCGAGCACGATGGCTGTCGCTTTCTTCACGGCTTCTTGCAGCCTCTTTGCACCGGGCGCGCTCGAGTCGGTCCCTGGCATGGGCAGATTGTATTCGGACGGGTCGATGACCTGAACATGCACCTGCGGATCCTTTTGCAGTTCATCGACCACGAGCGCAACCGCCATGCTCGTGTAGTTGTTCGGGCGAACGCTGCCTTTGATCACAACAATGCGGATTGGCTTGTCAGACATGATGAACCTCGCGGGTGATGCTTGCACTGCATGGGCTACTGGGTTTCTGCGTTTCAGGGTTTCAAAGTTTCAGGAGCGAAGCTTGTAAATTCCACTCTGAAACCTTGAAACCTCTGAACACCCTGAAACCTGGTTGTTACGCCAGGTCAAACAACAGCACTTCCGAATCTTGCGTCCCCTGGATGGTCAGCTTCGGCTCGTCACCGATCGCCGCGCCATCTCCCTGAGTCAACTTCTGCCCATTCAGTTCGACGGCACCTTTCGCGACCTGCAACCACCCATAGCGTCCTTTGGGAAGAACGTGTTCGACTTCTTGCCCAGGGGAAAGCAAGGTCACATAAAGGTTCGCATCCTGGTTGATCTTCACCGCGCCGTTGCTGCTGTCCTTCGCCGCCAGTAAGCGCAGCTTGCCACGCTTCTCACTTTCCGGAAAACTCTTCTGCTCGTAGCTGGGTTCAAGTCCATTCTTCTCCGGAAGGATCCATATCTGCAGCAGATGAACGGTATCCGTCTCAGACGGATTGAACTCGCTATGCCGAATTCCTGATCCAGCGGTCATGCGTTGGCCATCGCCTGGCAGTATCACCGAACCGGTCCCGAGGCTGTCCTTGTGTTCGAGTTTGCCATCGAGAATGTAGGTGATGATCTCCATGTCGCGGTGCGGATGCGTGCCAAACCCACCCTTGGGCGCCACCCAGTCCTCGTTGATCACGCGCAGCGAACGGAATCCCATCCACTTGTCATCCCAGTAATCGTTGAAGCTGAATGTGTGCTTGGTCTTAAGCCAGCCGTAGTCGCCGCCTCCGCGCTCATTGCTCTTGCGGACCTGAATCATGGTGCCAACCTCCAATTAATCGTTATAACGACTATCTACAGTTATCTTAGATGTAAACAGTCCTCAAACGATTCATAGGAGACAAGCCCTTGATTATAGGTAGTTATAGCTGCCGAAACTGGGGCCAATCGCCGCCGTCGGCAGCGCTAGTCTTTCTTGCTCTTCTTCTCAGACTTGGGCTTTTCGTCTTTCTTCGACTCACTCTTGGACTCCGAATTCGATGAGTCCTTCTTGGAGTCCGTCTTCGATTCCGCCTTGCTGCCGGAATCATTGTCCGATGAGGACGATGAGGACCCTGACCCGGATGACTTCTTTGCGTAGTCGGTCACGTACCAGCCCGAACCTTTAAACTGCACTGCCGGCGCTGAAATGACTTGCTCGACCGCGCCGCCGCAGTCTGGACACTTCTTCACATGGGGATCGGAAAACTTCTGAATTCGCTCAAACCGGTGGCCGCACTTCTTACAGAGGTATTCGTAAAGTGGCATTGGACTCCAAAAACCCAGGAAGGACTGCTGATTTCGATTCTAGGAGTTCGCGAGCGGTTCCGTCAATTTTCGACGCTCAAGCTCAAGAGGGAACTGCATTGTCAAACTTCGTCCCAAACCTCAACGTCGATTGGCTGTTCATAACGATCGACTAGCTTGGCGGGACGCCCGCAGCAAATCGCTGGCTGCGACCCCGGCGCTTCCTTGCGATGGCGATAGTGCCCGTTGACCGCACATTTCCAAACTGTGCGCGATTCGAAGTGAGTGAGCTCGTATTCGATGGAGTCGGCCATGTCTTTTGCGATCTCGATTATCGTCTGTGAGCAGAACCGCTGAAACGGCACGTTGGCCCAATGCGGAGTCTAACTTTTGTAACATCGGCCGACTTCCTCCCTCCCGAAATCCCTAAGGAACACGCGGTGTAAACTTCCATTCATGCCCGGCGCGCCTATCGCGGAAGAACCCTCCACTCTCGCGCCCGGCCTCTACCTCGTCGGCACCCCGATCGGCAATCTCGAGGACATCACTCTCCGCGCGCTCCGCATCCTCAAAGAAGCCGACGTCATTGCCTGTGAAGACACACGTCAGAGTCAGAAGTTGCTGCACCACTACACCATCAAAACGAAAACGGTGAGCTACCACGAGCACAACGAGATGACGCGCGCTGCCGAACTCGTTATCGATCTCGAACGCGGAGCCCGTGTCGCGCTCGTTGCCGACGCTGGGATGCCCGGCATCTCTGACCCCGGATTTCGACTCATTTCTCTCGCCATCCGCCACCACATACCGGTCGTCCCCATTCCCGGCGCATCAGCATTTTTGTCAGCACTCGTCGCCAGCGGGCTTCCAACCGACTCTTTCCGCTTCAGCGGATTCCTTCCCGCCAAGAGCGGACAACGCCGACAACTACTCGAGAGCATCCGCGAATCGCCGCGGACGCAAGTCTTCTATGAAGCCCCGCACCGGATCATTGAAGCCTTGGAAGACGTCGCCGCCACACTGGGTACCGATCGTCACGTGGTGATCGCGCGCGAGGTCACTAAACTGCATGAAGAATTCCTCCGCGGGCGCGCGTCGGAAATTCTCGATCAACTCAAATCGCGCGACACCATTAAAGGGGAGATCACGCTCCTTCTGGGCAAAGCAGAGGAAAGCGCGCAGCCTACAGCCCCGCGTGTCACCGTACGTCAACGGATTGCCCAGATCATCGCGGACGAAAAGCTCGACGAGAAAGCCGCTCTTAAAAAAATCGCGAAGGAGCGTGGTATCTCGAAAAGCGAAGCGTACCGCGAGCTTCAGCGCGGCAGCTGATTGCTAAAGACTGTCTATGAGGCCGCTTCCGAAAAGCGCATCATCCGCGGATCGTCCTTCCACCCCGCCCTTTTCCGGAACACGACTCGCACGCCTTGTCGCCAACGTTCATCGATTCCGAGGAGTTCCCATTCAATCTCAGGAGAAATGAAACGCAGCAGCGTATCCGTCGCAGGGTGGATGCGCAGCGCTGGCGCGACCAGGACGAGGAGCGGCCTCTCACTCGATAGCTCGCGTCCTTCAAAGTATCCGAACTGCTTGAACTCACCGCGCGAGTGATGCCACTGGACCCGAGCCCAATAGTCGATACCCTGCAGCGGCAGATGTATGTCTTCGTCAGCCTTCAATTCGACGACCGCCAAACGCCCCGCTCGTGTTACGGCCAGAACGTCGATCATCGCGCGATCCGCCGCTGAAAATGCCGGCACCTGGGAGTACAACTGGTTCGCATCAAGCCGGTTGTCGAGCGAATCAACTTCTCGAATCACCAGTGACTCAAGCCACCGTTCTGGATGCATCCGCCACAGAGGATGGTCCCTCGGCCCCTCCGCGTGCCGCACTTCGCCCGCGCTGTGCAGCAGTCGCACAAACTCATCGCGGTTGCGACCTTCAAGTACGCGTTCTTCTGCTCCCAAGCCGAACACAATTTCCGTGCCGCTGTGAAACGATGTTGGACTGTGCGCGATCCGCGCCCGAGCCAGTTCCAGCCCGTGCAACCGAAATGCAACTTCAGCGGGAGACAGCACGATAGCATCACACTCGGGCAATAGGTCCTTCACCGCAGCGATCGGCGCGGCAAAGCGCTCGTACGCACGCTCGAAGTCCGGACATCGCACCAGCCGCGTAGAGACATTGCCGCAATCTGAACAATCGATCTCGACCACATCATCGTGGCGCTCGTCAAACTCATACAGCAGCCATTTCGCCGCGGAACGATTCAAACGCGCGATGCGCTCACGGACGATCCCGGAGCTCTTTGGCGGCACAAACAGATGTAGTCCTTCGACCACCGCGCGATCGTTTTGCGATTCCCGAGACGCATTCAGCCACAAGATTCCAAACGTGAGCGCTGCATCAATCGAGGCTTGAGGTTCTTGTTCGTTGACTCCAAGCACGGCAAACGCAGTCTGCCCTTTTTTTAGAAGTCCGCGTGCGTATACCGGTCCAAAAGAACGTTCCAGGTCCATCCGGGTGCTGAGTTTAGAAATGGCGAAACCGTAGAAACGTCGTTCGAGCACGCGGCGCAATTTTTGCTCGTAGGCAGAGCGTGCGGTTCGACGCGCGGATGGCGATCGCCGGTCACGATCTCGGCAGATTTCGAGTCTTGAAGGACTCGTCTGCCCCATCCGTTGCACGGCCAATCGAAGGCTGCCGCCCTTCACTTCCGCATCGAGCACGCGGCGCACAACATTTCGCTCCGCTGACCAGAGATGCAGCAGGCACTTGTTGTATTCGCCAGAAATCGAATAGCGGGCCGTTGCCAGATCAAAGCTGACCACGCCATCTTCGAGGACGACTGCCGTGCGCGTCCCCGCCAGAAACTCATCTAACAGTTGCGACAAGGACTCAGGCGTCACCCTTCAATTGTTTCGGCGCCGGTTTGCATAGTCTGTGACACCTTACCCAGTCCATTGGTCGCGCCAACCCCGGGACAGAGCCATCGCCACTGACTTGATCGCCTCCTGTGGGATAATGGAGTGTCCCGACACAGAGTCGTTTCCACCCCGTAGGTCATCCAATTATGGTGAACCAAAATCATTTCTTTTTTGAGCATTACGGCCTGACGCAGCCGGATTTAGAGCGTTATCTCGCGGCCGCGCTTTCAGCTGGCGGTGAGTACGCAGACCTTTATTTTGAATACCTTTCGTCGACCTCCCTCATGGTGGACGAGTCAATGGTCAAGTCGGCGTCTCAGGGCATTTCGGCCGGATGCGGCATTCGCGTTGTAGCCGGTGAACGCACCGGTTATGCCTACACTGACGACCTTTCTCCGGCGCGAATTCTTCAGGCTGCCCGGACTGCAGCCCTCATCGCGAGCGGTCCCGCAAAGACTCCAGTGGTAGGGTTCCAGGACAAGCAGGCGCGCAGCTTGTATCCCGTGACGCTGCCTTCGGTAGACGCCGAAATCACCGCCAAGGTCGATCTGTTGATGCGCTCTGACGCGTCGGCCCGCGCTTATGACGCCCGCATCAAGGAAGTCCGCGCCAGCTATGCCGACGAACTCCGCAACATTCTCGTAATCGGGTCCGACGGGACGTTCGCGGAAGACTCTCAGCCGCTCGCGCGGATGAACGTCTCATGCATCGCGAAAACAGAAAAGAATTCCGCGCGCGGCAGTTCCGGTGGCGGCGGACGCGTTGCGCTCGACTTCTTCTTCGGCGAGAAAACGCCTGAGCACTTCGCTAAAGAAGCGGCCCGCCAGGCGATTTTGCAACTCGACGCGCGTGAGGCTCCTGCCGGAGAAATGGAAGTTGTCCTCGGCCCCGGATGGCCCGGCGTCCTTCTTCACGAAGCTGTCGGTCACGGCCTTGAGGCCGACTTCAATCGCAAAAAAACTTCCGCGTTCGCCGGACTCGTCGGCCGTCGCGTGGCCAGCGACAAATGCACGATCGTCGACAACGGCACCATGCCATGGCGGCGTGGGTCATTGAACGTTGACGACGAAGGTCAGCCCACGCAGGAAACCGTGCTTATCGAGAACGGAATCCTCAAGGGATATTTGAGCGACAAGCTCTCGTCAAAACTCATGGGAATCGCAGACACCGGCAACGGTCGTCGCGAGAGCTACGAGCACATTCCCATGCCCCGCATGACGAACACGTACATGCTTCCTGGCAACGACGATCCGCAAGACATTATTCGTTCGGTGAAACACGGGATCTATGCGGTGAACTTTGGCGGCGGGCAAGTCGACATCACGAACGGCAAGTTCGTCTTCTCAGCCTCTGAGGCCTACATGATCGAAGACGGACAAGTGACGTTTCCGATCAAAGGCGCCACGCTCATCGGGAATGGTCCCGATGTGCTGACCCGCGTTTCGATGGTCGGCAACGACCTCAAACTCGACGAAGGCGTCGGCACCTGCGGTAAAGATGGACAGGCCGTCCCAGTCGGCGTCGGCATTCCAACCATTAAGATCGATAGCTTGACGGTAGGCGGCACCGCCAGAAAAGAAGTCGGCGGATTCATGCAATGAAGTAGGCGTGTGCCCGACTCGACTGAGTATGCGTTAGCTTTGCGTGTCCGCAATCATTGTCTGTGCCTTTGTCATGAAAAATAACCAATGCCAACAACTGTAGAAACGCAAAACCCGAAACAAGACACCGACCTTAAAGACCTGGCGCAAGACGTCGTGGCTCGTGCAATGGCGGGTGGCGCAACCACGGCCGAGGCTGTTGTCCGCGAGGGCGATGAATTCTCCACCGTCGTTCGCCTCGGACAAGTCGAGACGCTCAAAGAAGCCGGATCGAAATCCATCGGTGTGCGAGTCTTCTACGGGCAACGCGCCGCCAGCACATACTCGAGTGACTTTTCGCGCGACGCCATCGATCGCATGGTCAAGTCCGCACTTGAACTGGCGAAGATTACTTCGGAAGATCCGTTCGGAGGGATTCCTGAGGCCGATCAGCTCGGCTCGATTAAAGGCGACCTCGATCTCTACCACAAAGACGTCTACTCCCTGCCCGGCGAAGAACGCATTAACTATGCGCGCCGCGCTGAGAAGGCCGCGCTCGACGCTGATCCCCGCATCAAGAATTCCGAAGGTGGATCGTTCGACGCAGCCACCGGGCGGAAAGTCCTGGCGAACTCTCACGGATTCGTTGGCGAATATCGTCGCTCGTATTGTTCGGTTTCCGCCGTACCGATTGCGCAAGATGACGCAGGCAATATGCAACGCGACTATTGGTTCTCGGTATCGCGCAACCTCGCAAAGCTCGACGCGCCTGAACAAGTCGGCAAGATCGCAGCCCAGCGCACGCTTCGCCGCTTGGGCGCGCGCAAAGTAAAAACCGCGAAAGTTCCCATCGTGTTTGATCCGATGGTCGCTAACTCCATCCTGGAACACATCTTCGAAGGCGTAAATGGCGATGCTGTTTATCGTGGAGCGTCGTTTCTCGCCGGCAAGCTTGGCGAAAAGATTGCTGGCGCCAACGTCACCATCATCGATGACGGCACCATGGTCGGGGGGTTCGGCAGCAGTCCTTTCGACGGCGAGGGAGTGCCGACGCGCCGCACTGTCGTTGTCGAGAATGGCGTGTTGAAGTCCTACATTCTGAATACCTACACGGCGAAAAAGCTCGGCCTCAAAACCACAGGCAACGCCTCGCGTGGCCTCGCCGGCACTCCAGGCATTGGTCCCGGCAACTATTTCCTTCAACCGGGCACAAAGACGCCACAGCAAATTATCGGAGAAATCCAGGAAGGCCTGTACGTAACTGAATTCCTGGGCCACGGCGCAAACCTGGTCACAGGCGACTATTCGCGCGGCGCATCCGGCCTCTGGATCTCAGGTGGACAACTCGCCTACCCAGTCGAAGAAATTACCGTGGCAGGAAACTTGAAAGAGCTGTTCTTCAATATTTCCGAAATCGGCACCGACCTCGAATTTCGCGGCTCAGTCGCGTCTCCAACCATCCGTGTTGATGGCTTGATGGTCGGCGGCGAATAGGCAAAGCGGGTACGGACGTCCTTGCCTCTCGGGTGAAACCGGATTCGATTCCGAGGTACAATCCCCCGCCATGGCGACTGCCAAGCAACAACTCGATTCCTTCCTAGCCAAATACACGCCCGCGCTCGCGTCCGATGCTCGTCGCGCTCTAGCGAAAATGCGTAAACTCACGGCAGGCGCACTCGAGTTGGTCTACGACAACTACAACGGCCTCGTCGTCGGATTCTCTCCGAACGAGAAACCTTCCGTCGCAATCCTCTCCTTGCTGATGCTTCCGGATCACGTGACCCTCTGCTTTCTGCAAGGCAAAGGATTGCCCGACCCTCAGAAACTTTTGAAGGGCAGCGGCAATGTCGTCCGCCATCTCCGCCTGGAAAGTCCTGCGACCCTGGACGAACCAGCAGTCCTGGCTCTCATCCAAGCAGCCAAGACTCGTGCCAAAGTCCCGCTCGACCCCAAACAAAAACGTCAACTCATCATTCGGTCCATTTCAAAAAAGCAGCGTCCACGTCGCCCTGCACGCTGAATGCGATCAGGGCATCGTGATCACAGGCCTCGAACCTGCGAGGTCCCAACGGCTCCAGTAGTACAATTTGCGCATGGGCGGACTCACACCACAACCTCCAGTTCTCGAAGAACAATCGTCCGCCATGCGTCCCATCCTGATCGGCGTTGTGATTGTGGCCGTCGTCATTGGACTTCTTGCACTGGCATTGCGCAGCGAAAAAAAGGCTGTGGTCGAGCCTCACCCTTATTCATCAAACTTGAAAATTTCTGATCTTAAGATGAGCGCCGCGCAGAATTTCGTCGGAGCCACCGTCAGCTACATCGACGGCAACGTCACGAACACCGGCGACAAAACGGTCATCCATGCCATGGTGCAGGTGCTCTTCAGTGACGACATGGGTCAAACCGCCCAGCGCGAAAACGTCCCGCTGCGCGTTCTTCAAACCACTGGTCCTTATCCCGACACGGTCGACTTCAACCTCTCACCACTCGCTCCTGGACAAACCAAACCCTTCCGCCTCACGTTTGAGAGCCTCTCCACCCAGTGGAACCATCAATACCCCGACATCCAAGTCACAGACGTAGTAACCCGATAACATCCGCTCAAATCGAAACTTGAAATCGACAAGTGGAAATTTGCTTTGAGTTTCCTCCAAGCCGCGCCCGCTACGAAAGCCCTCCGCTACAATGAGTCCGTGCCAGACCTAAAACCATTCCGTCTTACGGAGTCCGTTAAAGCCGCAGGTTGAGCGTCCAAGCTGAGTCCAGCGGCGCTGGACACGGTGCTTGGGAAATTAGCCCGGCAACACGACCCGAATGTGCTAGTCGGTTTTGATCACGCCGACGACGCCGGCGTGTATCTACTCACGCCCGAGACGGCGCTCGTCCAGACGGTGGATTTCTTTACCCCCGTGGTCGACGACCCTTACACCTTTGGCCAGATCGCAGCCACCAACGCTCTCAGCGATGTCTATGCCATGGGCGGACGTCCGCTCACTTCCCTAGCCCTGGTTTGCTTCCCCGAAAAAGCCGACCTCGCGATCCTCGAACGCATCCTCGCTGGCGGCCTTTCGAAAATGATGGAAGCTGGATGCACCGTGATCGGCGGCCACAGCATTCGCGACGACGAAACGAAATTCGGATACTCCGTCACCGGAGTCATTCATCCCCAACGCATCTTCGCCAATGAAGGTGCAAAGGCAGGCGATCGCCTTCTCTTCACCAAATCGCTCGGCACAGGTGTCATCTCTACCGCAATCAAACAAGGCGCGGCAAAACAAGAATGGATCAACGCCGCCATCGCGTCCATGACGGCCTTGAACAAGAAAGCAGCGGAAGTGATTGCACCAGCCAACGGTCAACAGCAAACTGCCAATCGCGAATTTGCTATCCACTCGATGACCGATGTCACCGGCTTTGGCCTCATAGGACACGCTCGGGAAATGGCACTCGCCTCAAAGGTCAGCCTGCGATTCTTCGCCTCCCGCATCCCGCTGCTCGCTGGCGCCCTCGATTGCGTTCAAGCCGGATACGTCCCCGGAGGCCTGAAAGCCAATCGCGAATTTGCGGAATGTCTCGTCGCTTACGACGACGCGGTGCCGGAAGACATCCGCACCGTTCTATTCGACCCACAGACGGCGGGCGGACTCCTCATCGCTGTGGCCAGTGCTGATGCCGAGCGCTTGCATCAGGCCCTGAATCAAGCCGGCGTTTCTGCGGTGGAAATCGGCGAGGTTCTCGCGCCTGTGAAGCCCACAATCCGTATAGTTCCCTGAAAATCCGCACCCGTCGACTTCGTGACGGCATCTATTAAAGAGTAGTAAGGCTTCCTGATTCTCCATCGCGGAGCACGCCTTATCCGGTGTGCTCCGTCTCTTCCCCCTCTGGAGGAACCTCTCGTGGAATTTCGCACTCTTGGCCGTTCTGGTCTTAAAGTTTCCGCCCTCGGTTTGGGATGCATGGGTATGTCGGATTTTTACGGCGGACGCGATGACAACGAATCGATCGCTACCATCCATCGCGCCCTCGAACTTGGCATCACCTTCCTCGATACAGCAGATGCCTACGGTCCATACAAGAACGAAGAACTGGTCGGTAAAGCGATCAAGGGGAAGCGCGACCAGGTCATTATCGCCACCAAGTTCGGCATCGTCCGCGACCCGAAAGATCCCCACGTGCGCGGCATCAACGGCAAGCCCGACTACGTTCGAAAATCTGTCGAAGGCAGCCTTAAGCGATTGGGAATCGAGACCATCGACCTCTATTACCAGCACCGCGTAGACCCGAGCACTCCCATCGAAGACACCGTTCGGGCCATGGCGGACTTAGTAAAGGAGGGCAAGATTCGCTACATCGGACTCTCCGAGGCCGGCGCTCAAACACTTCGTCGCGCCACGAAGGTTCATCCCATCACGGCCGTCCAGACCGAGTACTCTCTCTGGACGCGCGATCCCGAAGACGAGATTCTGCCAACCTGTCGCGAACTCGGTATCGGATTCGTCGCCTATAGCCCGCTCGGCCGCGGTTTTTTGACCGGTCAGTTCAAGAAATTCGAAGATCTTCCAGCGGACGACTATCGCCGCACTTCTCCCCGCTTCCAGGGAGAAAACTTCCAGAAGAATCTCGACCTTGTGAAACAAGTTGAAGAGATTGCGAAAGAGAAGAATTGCAAGCCGTCGCAACTTGCGTTGGCATGGGTGCTGGCGCGCGGAAAAGACATTGTTCCGATCCCGGGGACCAAGCGCCGTTCCTATCTCGAAGAAAATGCCGCTGCCGTCGATGTACAACTGACCGATGAAGATCTTCGCCGCCTTGACGAAGTGTTCCCGCAGGGCGCTGCCGCAGGCCAGCGGTATCCAGAAAACATGATGAAGGTAGTAAACGGCTAGTCGGAGTGCAAATCATGCTACGCGCTTTGGGACAACCGCCTTGGTTGTCCCGCGAGCGAAATTCGCAAACGCCTCACTTCCCGATCGGCAATTCCAAATAGCTCCCATGCGCCGCGTCATGATAAAGACTGACATGCGCCGTCTTTGCTTCTTTCGCGGTCTCCTCCGCAACAACGCCACCACTGTTGTAATTCTTCTCGAGATTCCGGGAGTTCACTGACGACACTACCAGCCGCACTCGGCTACCTTTCACCATCTGCCGCGATACAAACGTAAAGCCTGAGAACTCATACTTCTCGACGACTCCCGGCTTTACGAGCTTCGCCTCACTCAACGAGTCGCGATATCGAGCCCGCACAATATCGGTCGTCAACTGCACGCTGCTCCCATCCGGACGAACCTCATAAAGCGCGGCACTGATATCTGTGTCGGGTACATCCATCGACAGCCACAGTACCAGCTTCGCGAACCCGCTCACCTCCGTTGCCTCCGCCAGCGGATCGCTCTGATACACCAGCCCACCGCCAAACAAATTCAAAGTCTGAGTTTGGTCCGTCAGATACGCTTTCACTTCCTCCTCTTCCAATTGTCCCGGCCGCGTGTCGAGCGGATCGTACACATACGCATCGCTCGCCGCTCCCGAAACTTTCGCCCGACCTAGCTTGCCGGACTGAAACACATCATTCGCTTTGCCATTCGAATCCAGATACAACATGCGCCGCTCACGCGTAACTTCCTCCAGCGTGTCTGCGTATCTCCATTGGTCCGCGGCCATCACGTAATAGGCCACCCGCTTTTTCAAAAAGTCTGGCTTTGCGCCATTCTTCAAGGTCCAGTCGTACCACTCGGCGTGCAGCTTATTCAGGTCCACTATCGCCGCATCTCCAAACGTGACCCCGCCAACTTCCTTCGTTGGAGTTCTAGTGCCAGCATGGTCCCACGGCCCAATGATCAGGTAATGCTTTGCTTTTGCTTCATCATTTCCGTACTTCATGTGATCGCGGTAGTACGCCATGGCGCCCGGCTGATCTGCGTCATAGCTGGCCGTAATTGTTAGGATCGGAACCTTGATAGTCCGGTACTGCTCGGCCGTCAATTCAAGTTGCTTCAGGTGCTGGTCCACTTCCGGATGCTTCAGCCAATCCTGAAACACGGTCGTATCGTTTCCAACGATCTGCTCCAGGTCCTTAAAAGCCCGGTGTTGGAAATACATCTCGCCAAACTTGTTTCTCCAGAACTCTGAATCACCGAACAGATTCCCATTTCCGGTCACGCCGCTGGTGAATGTGAGCCACTGCAGCACGTACGAGCTGAAAATATTGTTGTACATCGGAAAATCTACGCCAACATGCGCCGCAGCCGCCGGAACAATCGTCATCAGATGAGTTGGAGCTTCCTTGAGCGTCATCCACTGATCGAACCCGGCATACGAACCACCCCACATCGTCACCTTGCCATTGCACCATGCCTGCGTCGCCAGCCATTCCACAATGTCATGCCCGTCTTGCGGTTCCTGATAAAACGGATTGAACTTCCCCTCAGAATTCCCGCGCCCTCGCACATCGACAATGGCAAACACATATCCGTGTTGCGCAAAATACGTCGCCCGCTCGTGGTAACTGTCACTGATATAAGGCGTGAGCTCAAAAATTACCGGCACCTTTTCTTTCTGCTCATGCGGACGGTACACGGTTGCGTTCAACTTCACCCCATCCCGCATCGGAATCTTCACTGCCCACATCAGGTCCCACCGCTTCCCCGCTTCTTTTTCGGCAGCTTGCATAGAGCCAGAAAGGACAAGAAGTAAAGGCACAATCCACGAGTAGCAATGGCGATTTCTCATCAAACGTTCTCCAAATGGCATCGCAGTGTACCGTGAAACTGCCCGCGCCAAGAAATGAAGTCTGATGTAGGGTGGGTCGCCGTTCGAGCTAAACCGGAGAAAACGAAGGGTCGACAAGACGACACGAACTAAAGAATGTTCACAGCTCGGGCAGCCAGCAGCACAAGAACCGCCAAGGAAATGCTCGCCTGAATCATCATCAATATCTTCGCCCACCGGGAGAGAGGCACGGTGTCCGTAGGCGATAGCGCCGTGCTCGTGTTGAATGCCAGGAACAAATAATCCACGAAATTGGGCGACCAGTTTTGCGAGCTCGTTGGAAGCGTCATCTGCGGAAAGAGAAACGCTCCATCCGTATGCCTTGAAACCTTCTCGCGCTCATGCGGGCCGCCAGCGTCCAGCCGCCAGTACCAAAGCGCAAACACGAGAATGTTTGTCCCCCACAATGAAACTGCGGACCGGAGCAGAACCGTTGGTTCGATCCTGTGCTGTGGAATGGCGGCCACCAGCAAGCCCACAGACCAGATCATCGCAGCGGTCAAAATTCCGCTGGCCATAAACCCAATCATCTTGTCTGCCTTGTGATGGCCCGTCCAATGCGAAATGACTGAGGGAACCAGCGCTCCCATCATGATTGCCAAAAGCAGCCAATCGGGACCGACGGAAAGACTGCTGGGCAACGCGGCATACACCAATCCGGCCGCGATCATCGCGATGATCGCAAGCCAGCGCGGCTCTCTTCGGCCTTCGAATCTTGTGTTGTTGGTCACCCCTCGGTCACCACTCTTCACCCTTTACGTTACCGATCCCCCGCGCTCCGCATATATAGCGCTTCATTCGCCATGGATCCGCAAAACTATACCATCCATAAACTCACTCGTTTACGCTCGAGCGCGAGGCGCCGCTCGATCGTTAGTCAAAGGATGAGGTTCGAAACATTGAAGGGGGGCAAAAAAAAAGGCGGCCAAAAGGCCGCCCTACTGAGAACCGAGAACTGGTCTAAGCCGTTGCCGGCCGCTCGCCGCCCTTCGCAGGCGCGCGTCCCGGTTCCGGCTTAATCACTTGCTGCACGCCGTCATCCGGTTTTCCCGGCGGTGCCGGACGCGCCGGCAACTCCGAGCCTTCAACCAGCAGCTTAATTTCTGATGCATCCAGCACTTCGCGTTCGATCAGCGCATGCGCGATCTTGATCAGAGTCTCGCGGTTTTCCGAGAGAATCTGTTTCGCCGTGGTGTAGCCTTCGCCCACCATCTTCCGCACTGCCTCATCGATCTGAACCGCCGTCGATTCGCTGTAATCGCGGTGCTGCGCAATTTCGCGTCCCAGGAAGATCTGCTCTTCTTTCTTACCGAAGGTCAGAGGTCCCAAGTCGCTCATACCCCATTCGCAGACCATCTTGCGTGCCAGTTCCGTGGCGCGTTCGATGTCATTGCCTGCTCCGGTGCTCATCTGCCCGAGGAAAATTTCTTCGGCGATGCGCCCGCCCATTAGAATCGCGATTTGCGTTTCGAGGTAATTGCGATAGTAGTTGTGCCGGTCGTCAACGGGCAGTTGCATGGTCAGTCCGAGCGCCATGCCGCGCGGGATGATCGTCACCTTGTGCACGGGATCCGAGTGCGGCAGTTTCGCCGCCACCAGTGCGTGCCCGGCTTCGTGATACGCCGTGTTCTTCTTCTCTTCGTCCGAAAGCAGGAGCGACTTGCGCTCCACGCCCATCAGAACTTTGTCTTTGGCGACTTCGAAGTCGAACATCAGCACAGCTTTGCGGTTCTGCCGCGCCGCCGCGAGTGCCGCTTCGTTCACCATGTTCGCCAGATCCGCTCCGGAGAAGCCCGGTGTTCCACGAGCCAGCACCGACAGATCGACGTCCTCAGCAAGAGGAATCTTGCGGGTATGCACTCGCAGGATCTCTTCGCGTCCGCGCACATCCGGACGGTTCACCACTACGCGCCGGTCGAAACGTCCGGGACGCAGCAGGGCCGGATCGAGTACGTCGGGGCGGTTCGTCGCCGCCATCAGGATGACGCCTTCGTTCGACTCGAACCCGTCCATTTCCACCAGTAATTGGTTCAATGTCTGCTCGCGTTCATCGTGTCCGCCACCCAAACCGGCGCCACGATGACGTCCCACTGCGTCGATTTCATCGATAAAGATGATGCAAGGCGCATTCTTCTTGCCCTGCTCGAAGAGATCGCGCACGCGGCTCGCGCCCACGCCAACGAACATCTCGACGAAGTCTGAACCGGAGATTGAGAAGAACGGCACATTCGCTTCGCCCGCAACCGCGCGCGCAAGCAAAGTCTTGCCCGTTCCCGGAGGTCCGACGAGCAGCACGCCCTTCGGAATGCGTCCGCCAAGTTTTTGGAATTTCTGCGCTTCGCGCAGAAACTCGATGATTTCCCGTAATTCTTCTTTCGCTTCATCCACGCCGGCCACGTCTTTGAACGTGACTTTCTTCTGCTGCATGGAGAGCAGGCGTGCTCGGCTCTTGCCAAACGACAGGGCCTTATTTCCGCCCGTCTGCATCTGCCGGATCATGAAGAACCAGAGCGCGGCCAACAAAATCAGCGGAGCCCATGTCCCCAGCAGCTGCAGCGGCCAGCTCCCGCTGTTCATATCGCGGATGTTGATGCTGACGCCCTTGTCCCGCATCGTCTTGATCATGTCGGGGTAGTTCGCGGGCGCGGTTGTGTGGAACCCCGAATTGTCGTTCTTGTACTTGCCTTTGACTTCTTGGCCATTGATGGTCACGTCTTTCACGTTTCCATCGTCCACGGCCGTCAGCAACTCGGAGAAATTGATCTCCTTGTCCTTTTGCCCCGACTGGCCGGTTTTGACGACCTGCCACAGCAACAATGCTGAGAGCAGGATAACCAGCCAGAACACCACAGTTTTAACGGTCGAATTCACTTAGAACTCCTGCAGAACCAGCAACTTGCCCACTTCAGTGGGAAGCAGCGCTAAACCACCTTAATATAGATGGTCGCGCCCCCCAATAAGTTGAGGGAAATTCTCACCGTTCATTGTATTCCTTCTGGGCTAAAAATGGGGCTTCTCGTTTGGGTGACAAAGGTCACTCAGCCCCTTGCGCGGATAGACACCGGGCGTCTCGTTCTATGCTAGCGTTCAGCGCCCAGGAATGGCAGGTTGCGGCCGGTTTGCTCCGGACTTCCTAGGCCATATCCCACCAAAAACGCCTCATCCACCAGGAATCCAAAGTAGTCCGGCTGCAATTGGACGCGTCTTGCGCACTGCCGATCGAGGAGCGTCGCCAGCTTTACCGAGGCGGCCCCGCGCGAACGAAGATCGTTCATCAAAAACTCGCTGGTTACCCCTGAATGGACTAGCCCTTCAACGAGCAGCACATGCTGCCCGCGAATATCGAGCTCGTGGCTGAAGAAAATTTCGAGCACTCCGCTCGGCCCGCTTCCAACTTGGTTGCTGTATTTGGGCTTGATAAACGTGCAGATCACAGCAGTGTCCAAAACCCGCACCAGGTCGGACATGAACATGAACCCATTCTCAAGGACGGCCAGGGCGTGAACAGTCTGCCCACGATAATCGTCCGAAATCTGCCGCGCCATTTCCTTCACGCGCTTCTGAATCTGCTCAGCGGCAATCACCGGACGAAGTTGGCCAATCAGCGTACTGGTAGACATAGAGGTGGCGCGCCTCCTGTTTCAAACGCATTCCGTTGCCCCGCATTCTACAGATTGGCAGCCCCAGGGTGGGGAATTCGTTTTTACGATATGGCTGCGCAGCATCCAGAGGGCTGAAATGTGGCCATTTTAGCGATCGCTATCTTCGCGAATAATCACTGCAGCCGAACCCTTCGCGCAAAAAGCTTCCGGCACCGCAAAGCCTCGAATCCAGACGATGTCGTCGCCACTTACAATCACGGGCCACTGCTTCTTCACCAAGCCCTTCACATTCCGATCTTGCAACAACTCTTTCACCTTCTTTGGCGACTTTGTATGCATTGGCCAAAACCGGTCTCCTGGACGCCAATTCCGAACCACGAGCCTTTCGGCTAACAACGACGCATCAAGAACCTGATCGGAATCCGACTCGTCAAGACTTGCGGCCCGAGCTACAAACACACAACCCGCTTCCGGCACGCGCACTTCCCCTGGAACCGACAGAACGTATTCGTAATTCCTCGGCTCATAGTTCGGATCAGGCATCACGAATCCGAGGTTGTCATCCTGCTTTTCAAATTTCCATCCAAGCGGCAATTCCAGAGTCTTACCGCCTTCTTCCGCGAAACGTCGCATTTCCTCCACGTGCTTGAAGTCCAGCGGAATCCCCGCAATCTCGCCAATCGCCTTCAACACTCGGCGCTGCACCGCAACCGGTTCGGAGTGAAACCACCGTCGATCTACGATCGCGTTGACTTGCAGTTCTTCTCCTTCGTCACTCGCTTTCTCTCCAATCTGCACGAGCGACGATCTCTTCGCCCAATCCGGTTCGACCCACTGCACGACTCTTCCCATCCAGCCAGCGATCTCGTTGTCCCAGTAGTCTTCTTCGCCGCGAGCGATCTCAGAGAATTCGGCGAGCCTTTCGCCGACCGCTGGATTGAACTCTTTCGCGATTAATGGCAACAGCAATTTGCGCACGCGATTGCGCGTGTGCGTCGTTTCCGAGTTCGTCGAGTCTTCGCGCCAAGCCTGACCAAGCGAATGCAGATAACTCTCGAGTTCAGCGCGTCGAATCCCCAGCAGCGGACGCACAATCTCTCCACAGACTTCGTCGCTTTCGTCTTCCACTTCCACTCGCGGATGAATTCCTCCCAAACCGCGCAAACCAGTCCCACGAATCAGACGCATCAGAACAGTTTCTGCCTGATCGTCGAGTGTGTGTGCAGTCGCGACTTTGCTAACCAGAGATGCACCGCTCGCTCCAACCAGTTGGCGGAAGAACTCGTAGCGCAATTCGCGCGCTGCGGTCTCTGTGCTGATGCGCTTCTGGGCCGCAAATGCCGCGACATCTCCGCTGCTCTCGTAGAAAGTGAGATCGTGATGAGTCGCCAGATCGGCAACGAAGACTCTGTCTGCGTCCGATTCCGATCCGCGCAACTGGTGATTGAAGTGAACTACAGAGAGGACAAAGCCTAACTCGGAACGCAATTCCAGCAACAGGCGCAACAATGCAACCGAATCTGCTCCTGCTGAGACCGCGACTCCGACACGATCTCCAGCGCTCAGCAGATGTTGCTGTCGGATGATTCCAAGAACGCGTTCGGGCAGCGAATGCACCGAGACATGTTACATCGAGGGAACGCGCTTACACCCATTGCAGCTGATCGCGCGTAATCTCGTTGCGAACGTTTCCCGTGTTCAACGTGCTCTTCGGCTCAAGTAGAACAATGTGGACTTCTTCGGGAGCAACTGGTTTGTGCTCAACACCTTTTGGGACGATGAAGAACTCGCCTTCGTTCAAGATTACGTCGCGGTCGCGCAACTTCATCACGAGTTGACCTTTGACGATGAGGAACATCTCGTCTTCGTTCTCGTGATGATGCCAAACGAACTCGCCTTTCAGCTTCACCAGCTTCACGTAGGATTCGTTCAATTCGCCTGCGATTCGCGGGTTTGCGTAATCCGTAAAGCGGGCAAACTTCTCCGCGAGATTGACTTTGTCGAACGCCATAAATTTCCTCGTTTGGAACTGCGGAATCAGTTGTTTGGATTCGCGGAATTGCGGGAACGGCGCACAGAAATTTTGCTTCACTGCGCGTTTGCGGAAAACGCGCTATCATGCTGGGCCAAAGGACTGGCCCCTTTTGCGCGATCAAGATCTTTATCTCGGACTCGCCGTTCTGGCCCTCTTCGCCATCGGCGTCTATCTTTTCTTTAAAGAGACTGCCCGCTCGCGATGGCGCAAGCATCGCCGGCGCCGATTTTAGTGCACCGTCACCGTAACCGTTTTCTCTGAGCGGTCGAACTGGTTCGTTGCATAGAGCGTGTACGTTGTGGTCGCAGTGGGCGTAACGGTCACGCTTGTTCCTCGCACGGCTCCTACCTGCGGAGACACGATCAGATATCCCGCGTTGCTAACACTCCAGTTCAATGTCACCGATTGGCCCGCGCTTATTGACGCTGACGATGCGGTGAGGCTCGCGATCGTAGGCGCCGATCCGTGCGGCACATTCGATGCCGTGTAAATCGGATTCATCTGCACAACTTCGAAGTCGGACGCTTTCAGCGATCCCAGATCGTGCAGATCATCGTTGTCCCAACGATCGTCCGGCGCCCCGCTGATGTACATCGAGCTGCCGTTATCCGCCATGATCATGCCGTACTTCTTCATCGCGGTCAGGATGACTTTGTTCGCTGTCGAAAATCCTGAGATGTCGAAACTTGTCTTGAGGCGGACGCGCATGCCCATGGGCGCCGCGTTCGCGTTGCTCGAGTTCGCCGCCCAGTGCGAAGCGGGTGGCACGAAAGCCGCGCGGCTGTTCTGCAGCGTGAACCGGATTGCGTGCTTGATCTGACCGGCTGCGACTTCGTCGTAGCGAAGCAGTCCTGGAAAAATCGGGAGACCTGCCGCATCTGCCGATGTCCACGTGTACGGTCTTTGTTCGTTGCTCAGCAGGTCCCACACCGAAGCCTGGTCCGCATTCCACGCGCCGCCGCTCGCGGTATACGACCCGAACATTTCATAGAGCCAACATTTGTCGTTATCGAGGACAAGCACATGACGGTCACCCGAGCCTGGGCTCGGATATCCCTCGATTGGCGCAGTGGCCGGGATCGGCATCGGTCCGGGATCGCTCTCGTCGCCGTAGGCCGTGAAGTTGATCTTCACCGGAGCCTGCCCGGCACCGACGATCACGTACGGAATTCCCATCGAACTGCCGGCGTAGAGGCCCGCGCCAAAGTCGGCGTGCACGGACGTGTTTGTGCCAATGAAGTTAATGATCGCGGAGGAATTCGCATCCACCGGCGCCGTCGAAATATCTTTGTTCCAGAGACTGTCGCTTGGGAATGGGACGAACCCATGCAGGCTGGCGCCCTGTCCAGTGGACATCTGGCTGCAGGCGCTGGGCGTGCCACCACCACCGCCGCCCCCTCCTCCACCACCTCCGCCGCTACCGCCACCTCCACCACCGGTGCCTCCGCCCGCGCCGGTTCCGCCACCGCCGCCCGAGCCGGGAGGAGTGCCGTAACCGCCACCGCAACCGAGCATCATCAGCAGACAAAGCAGAGCCAACAGGATGAGCAAAGCACGTCGGATGGATATCATCGTTGTCATCTTCGGACGTTTAGCGCGGTCCGACAAATGGCGTAAGGGCAAGGCCGGACGGACATCCGGCCATATAGAAGTTGTGTAATGGACGACAAGTTACGGGATACCCCTCCCCCCTCGATCTTTGGGAATCATGAGTTTGCGGAGAATTTCCCGCAAGATCTTTAAATCCAAAGGACTTACACGGAAAATATTCCGAAATAAGCACTTAGCTGGTTCTCGGTTCTCGGTTCTCAGTTCTCAGTTCTCAGTTCTCGGTTCTCAGTTCCGTTTTTCGACCCTCTATTGAAGACACGGTAACCCGTCGAGCACGCAGACTGGTGCCTGTCCCTGACCTGGCATTAGAGTGTCAGAAATTCAGTGGGATTGTATGTGACGTGGGTCATCGTTGATTGTGATGGCGTGAACAAGTTTCATCAGCGGTCAGAAATCATTAATCGGTAAATAGGTCTTTTAGCCCAGGTAGCGTCCAACTAGCGCGGACCGAACCTGCGGGCCTCCTGCACCTTCGGTAGGTGGACGCATTAGCGCCATTTTGGCGGGAAAAAAAACAATCCTGGTTTGACAGACCTTTTGGGTTGACCGAGCCGATGGCGTTGTCGATTTCAGAGACTTTCCTTCTTACTGATACCCGATGGGAAAAACTATTTTTGCCGATACTTCGAAAGATGGTGCCGCGGAATGCAGCGACGCCAATTACCCCTTCGATTTCCACTTTACCCAGCTGGTTGTGACCGGACAACTTTACGCTGCAGCTCCCGTCGCGGGACTCCTGAAGCCTGCCCTCGAGACGGGACGTGAGAGGGATAGGGGTGCCGTCGTAATCGCGCAACGTCGCTGACACACGATCTGAGTTCTCTTCGAGGACGAGTTCGATTCCCGCAAAGAGAGTCGAAGGCTTACTGTCCATAGTTTGGACCTGTGTAACCGATGAAAACCGCTCGTATTGAACGGAATTGGCCTTGGGAAGGCATTGTGCATTGGATTCGGGCAATAAGACAAAGGGAACTACACAGACTGACAGCAGTGCTAAGAAAAAGCGCATATGTTTTCCCAAGTGGAGGGAAGGTGTTGTGCTAATCATATCTTAATCACTTCGCCTCTCAGCTTCTTAGACCCCAACTCGGTTGATCGCGACGATTAGTTCGCCTAGCCCAGGTTAGCGCCCAACCTCGGGACGCGAAGCTGGAGCACCCAATCTTAGATACTCGACTAACGCTGGGAGCGCCGTGCCTGTCGCGTCGGGACGGTCGCCCAACTCTTCAGGAGGTTGCTTTAGGCGGTTGACCCAGTAGGTGGGATAGCCGAAGGCCTTAGCTCCGGCCGCGTCCCAACCGGCGAAAGCCACGAACAGAATTTCTTCTTTCTTTAGTTTCAAACTGTCGGTTCCCAACTGATAGGCCCGCGGATCGGGCTTGAAGGTTTTTGCCTGGTCGGTGCTGAGAGCGTGCTCGAAAACTCCCTCGAGCCCGGCGCGATGGATGCACGCATCCAGCATGTGGGGCGTGAAGTTCGAGAGCAAAGCCAGGCGATATTCGGACTTCTTCAAGGTGGTGAGCGCGGGAAGGACGTCGGGCCATGCCTTGAGTGCGAGATACCCGTTCATCAGCTGCTCGCTCTGCTCGGACGAGAGGTTGACGTTCGTCTTGTGGGCGGCGTAGAGGAGCGCGTCGTGCGTGACTTGCCAGAAGTCCGCATAGCGGTTCGAGAGAACCCGCAGCCATGTGTATTCGAACTGGCGCGTGCGCCACTCGTTCGCTAGTTCGGCTCCCTGTCTGGGAAATAGCTTGTCCGCGAGAGCGAAGACGGGACGCGGATCGAAGATGGGGAAGGCATCGAATGCGATCGCTTTAATGGGCATTTTCTGCGGCGATGGGGGCAATGGTGTCGCCGCCAGCGCGTTTGAAGCCACAGTGGCAGCGGCAAGGTGGACGAAACTTCGTCGCGTCAGAGTCATGGATGGCAGCTTCCGGTTTCAAGATTACAGGTTTCGCGTCCGACGGTGCATGCGGGGAATCTTATGAAGAAGACGAACGTATTCGCGAGAGGCGGGAATGAAACTCAATCACCTGAACCTGACCGTATCGGATGTGCTGGGCACGTACGGCCTGCTTGAAAAACATTTTGGCATGAAGGGATTTTCAGGAATGAAGCCGACGGCTGCGGTTGCATTCATGTCCGACGATAACGGGATGGTGCTGTCGCTATTCCGCGCGTCCAAGGGCGCGGACGTGAGATATCCGTCAGGCTTTCACATTGGGTTCGTGCAGGAAAGCGAAGAGCGGGTGACTGAGATCAACCGCCGTCTTCGCGAAGATGGTTTCGACGTGCCGGAACCGAGCCGCATGCACGGCTCGTGGACGTTTTACTTCGACGCTCCCGGCGGCTTCATGGTCGAAGTGCTGTGTTAGCCGCGTGGCGAAAGTTAGTCTTCGTCCGGATCAACGCTGGCTTCCGAACGGATGTGCTGGCCTAGCATCGTAGCCACCGAAGCGAGGTCGCGGGATAAAGCCAGGCGCCATCGTCCGACGGAGTGCTGCGCCATCTCTTCCATTGTCTGTTCGAAAACCTGTTGCGCTTCGGAGACGCGATCCTTGAGTTCTTCGGAAGCAGCGGCTTCGATTTCAAGTTGGATACGTTTTAAGCGGTCGCAGGCCTCGTCAAGGCGGATGGAAAGCTCTCCGGTTCCGCGTCGCTGCAGGTCTTTCAGGACCACGCCGGCAGCGGTTTCGAGTTCGGCTCCGGCGGCGGAGACGATCTGGCTCGCGAGGTGGTCCAGATGAGCATCGAGTTCGGTTTCGAGGCGACGCACGGATTCGTTGAGCTTGCCAGTGCGGCTATCGAGATCGGTAATTTGCGCTTCGAGCGCAGACGACCTTGATTCGACCGCGGCTTGAATCTGTTCAACCTCGCGGCGGTAGGAGTGATAGTCGTCGCTCAGAGTCTGCTGCAGGGCTTGCAGGCGTTTTTCGCTCCGGCGGTCAAGCGTGCTGCCCGCATCGAGGACCTGCTGCTGAAATTTTTCCTGCTCGGCGCGGAAGTGTTGACGCGCGGCGTCGGTAATTTCCTGGCTGAGAAGCTGGGCCTGCTTTTCGACAGCCTGCAACTCGTGCGCGAGGCGGTGGCGGAACTCGTCCTGTGCAGCGGCGATTTTCTGTTCGATGGTAGCGGTGGCGGTTCCGAGGACGTGAGTGGATTGTTCGCGCGCCTGCTCCAGAGCTCGCGCACCGAGATCCTGGCGGAGACGCGCCCAGAGCTGTTGCTCGAGCTCCGGCGGAATCTGGTTGAGCGAAACTTCAAAGCGATTCTGGCGCGAAGCGCGGGTCAGTTTGTCGCGCAGCTCGAGCACTTCTTCGTTGAGAGGCTTCACGAGTTGAGCGAGCAGGCTCTTGAGATGTTCATCCGAGAGCTGCTTTTCGATCTTTTCAAACGCGGTCTGCAGGGGGGGCGGAACTTGAGCGCGGGTGGGACGCGCAGGCGCATGACTTGAGGCCTTCTGCTTGGGAGCGCCGGGCAACGGTAGTTCAATCAGCCGGCTCCACTCCTCTGGACAAGGGCGCACGCCCCAAAAATTTTCGGGACGGTCGAGCTTCACGCCAAGCTTCCAACCTTCTTCCCCGGACTCCATCGGCTGACACGCGACCACGCGCGCCATGGCTTCGCGTCCTTCGCGACTACGGAACTGGACAGGAACCCCGGGATCGAGCTGGATCGGCGAACGCAACGCGCAACCATGAGCGTTGACGACGAGTGTCTCGCAAACTTCCGAAAATTGCGCTTCGGGGTGCAGGCTGGTGACGCGGATCGGAATCGTGATCGGCACTCTCGCGCTGCGGCGTGGCGTTTCGGCAAGATTCGCAGTTGGCATTTGGTTATCCCTTCGTCGGAGGCACTGACCCAGCGCCGCTTTTGCGCGACACTGGTTTCTGTAAGGTATCGCGAGAAGCGAGGTTCGGACCTATGCCGAGAGTGATTCCGGGGGGTTCCAAAAGGACACGGCCGTTGGTAACAGTTACCCGCGTCCTTATTTCTGCGCGCTTTCTTTCTGATATCCGGCGCTCAGAGTGCCCTTACTTTTCGCGATCGGAAGAAGAGTTGGATAGAACTGAACGAAGGTTGTGTCGACCGCGCCGTGAGCGGCGTGGCACGAATAGCAGTCGGCCGTGGTGGGAATCATCTTGCCGGTGTTCCCATCGTCGAAACCGAAGAAGGCCCACTTACCGGGGAAGCGCGCTTCGTCCTTGATGTGAACTTCGCGGCCCATTACTTCGGTGCTCTGATAGCTTCCCTTCTGATTGATGGAGCCTTTATCGACAGCGCCGCGCACTTCGAGGACGAACATTGTTTTGTCGGGCCAGGTGCCGGTTTCAACAAACTTCTTGTACGCGTCAGGATTCACGAAGACATTGTCGAACATATGGTGGCCCATCTGCATACCGGGCGCGTAGCTCATGTCGTACCCGGTGGAGAGGTAGACCCATTCGCGATAATTTTCGGGAAGCTTGAGCTGCGCGTCGCTGGTGTACTGGACCACCGAGTTGGATGGATACTGTGCAAACGCTGCTGTGAATGCGAGAAAGATCGCGCCGACGACAACGGGCAAGAGCTTGTGTTTCATGGGCGACAGTATGGCTGAGCAGAGATGGAATGGCTAGTCTCCCTGCTGCACGGAATTGTCGATTCCCTGCATTATTCCGATGTTTCGGCGCGTCATGGATTACGATTCTCTTTCAATGACGAAGTTAGGGACAGCGTCGACGAGAAACAGCTGGTTGTGGATCGTAGCGATCTGGAGCGCCATTGGCTTGTTCGATGCGATCCAGACCGTGGTGGTGATGCGTTCGGAAGGTATGCATCATGCCTGGTTTCTTTTGTTTTGGACGTCACTATTGACTTGGCTGCCATGGATACTGGCGACCCCGTTCATTCTGGATTTGGGGCGAAGGTATCCGGTGCGTTGGCGATCGGGCGGAGCGTGGGTGCGGCACCTGGCGGGATGTGGTGCGGTCGCGCTGCTTGCGAGCGCGTGGATTGCAGTGCTCAACGTCGTGTTCAATCCGTATCTCACAACGCCCGCGCCCGGACCATTTCTCCTTGAATGGTCACGGAAATTCTGGAGCGGCTTGCTGAGCTATCTTCTTTTATATGCGTTCGTGCTAGTGGTCAGCCACGTCCTCGATTCGAAAGAACGACTGGCGTTACAGCTAACGGAAACCGCGCGGTTGAATGAGCTGCTTTCCAAAGCGCAGCTGAATGCATTGCGGCGACAGATCGAGCCGCATTTCCTGTTTAACACCCTGAATGCTATTTCCGGACTAGTGCGCGAGCAGAAGAATGATGCCGCGGTAAGTACGATTGCAGCTTTGAGCGACATGCTGCGACGCGTGGTGCAGGACTCGAACAGAGCCGAGGTACCGCTTTCCGAAGAACTGGAATTCCTTGAGCGATATCTTGAAATTCAAACGGTGCGCTTTGCGGAACGGTTGCGAGTCACGTTCGATGTGCCGGAAGAGTTGCTGGGTGCGCAGGTGCCCAGCTTGATCCTGCAACCGTTGGTCGAAAACGCTGTGAAACACGGCATTGCAAAACGTACGCAGGGCGGCGAGGTCCGGATTTCTGGTTCGCGGTTGAATGGAATGGTTGCGATCAGGATCTATAACGATGGACCAGTTTTGCGAGAAGATTGGCAGAATGGCGGGACGGGTGTAGAGAACGTGCGAACGCGCTTGGAAAGTTTGTACGGAAAGAAATTTGAACTGAGTCTGCAGAATGACGGTTCAACGGGCGTTGAAGTCCTGGTCTCGATGCCTTACAAGGAGAAATAGCCCGGTGCGGACGGAGACTCGGAATACGAAACTTCGCGCGCTGGTAGTTGATGACGAACCCCTGGCACGAAGCAACTTACTGGTGCTGTTGCGGAAGGACGCGGACATTGAGAGTGCCGGAGAGTGTGAGTCGGGCGTGGAGGCCGTGCGCGAGATTCGCCGGACAAAACCGGATTTGGTGTTTCTTGATGTCGAGATGCCCGAGTGCGATGGCTTCGATGTGCTGGAACTGCTGGGAAACAATCTGCCTCCGGCAGTCGTATTCGTGACAGCCTACGACCAATATGCGTTGCGCGCTTTTGATGCGGGCGCCCTCGACTATCTCTTGAAGCCCTTTGACAACACCCGATTTGAGCTGGCATTGGAACGTGCAAAGGGCCGCGTGGAAGCAGCGAAGAGCGCGCCGCGGAAAATCGAGCGGATCGCGGTAAAGAGTGCGGGACAAGTTGTGTTCGTGAAGATAGCGGAGATCGATTGGATCGAAGCCGCAGATTATTACGTTGCGCTACATGTGGGGGGAAAGGCGCATCTTCTGCGGCGAAGTATGGCGGAGTTGGAGGCTGAGCTGGAGCCATCCGTGTTTTGCAGAATTCATCGTTCGACGATGGTGAATCTGGATCGTGTCCGTGCCTTGGAAAGCGGTGAGGAGGACGAGACGATTGTCATTTTGGACGGTGGCGCACGGCTGAGGATGAGCCGTCGCTATCGCAAGGTACTGCAAGAACGGCTGGGTGTTCGAGAGCGGTAGTGGCGTGGTTGTGCTGAGGGCCGCTTGAATTGACGGACGACGTTGTCAGCGTTTCGTGATCGATTCGCCGCATGTGATGCGGTGACCGTCAGGAGTGGTCATCGTAAATTCCCTGAGGCCCCATGGCTTGTTCGACGGCTGGGAGGTAACGAGTGCTCCTTTGGCCGTGATCTCCTGATAGAAATCGTCAATTTTGTCGATGTTCCAATAGGCGACGTAGGAGTGGTTTCCCAGCTCGCTGGCGGGCCTTTCGTCGCTGCACTCACCGAGCATCAATCTGAACTTGTTGCGTGTCAGAAAACTCCATCCGTCAGCGTCGATCGGCTCCTTGCCGAAACCCAAAACGTCCATGTAGTAGCTGGTTGAGACTTGCAAGTCACGCACCGCGAGCACACACCAGAAATTAATGATCTCAGCCACCTTCTACTCCTCTCGATTCTCAACATGCGATGCGAGTAATGCGGGATTTAGGGTTGCGAAAGGAATTGTAACCGCAAGCAGTCGCCGAGGAAGAAATGACGGATTTGATCGAGCGACAAAGGCGAGCGGTATGAAGGTGTATGAAGCATCGCGTGTCGAGAAGGATCTCAACAACATCTTCCTTCGTGATCATGATTCGTGATTGCTCGTGGCAGGCGCGAGAACAGACGTGTTGCGCCGCGGCGTGCTTGTTTTCTTTGGGTTAGAGCGTTATGTACACGTTACGAAACCTTCAGGCGCTCGCCATTGTCAGTTGAGCGCGGGCAAGCGAGTCTCCCAAAAGACTTTCAACTCAGGAGATTGCTCGTGAAGAAATTCATGCTTTCATTTGCCGTGGTGGCGATCACGTCACTCGGCTTTGCCCAGACCTCGGTGGAGACGGTGATGCGTCAACAACGAGAAGCGGCGTCCATGCGAACAGAGAAAAAGGCTGCACAAGCGGCAATCCGCAGCCCATTTGCCACTGCTAACTGCTCGTTCACTTTCACTTCCGGGAGCGGCTTAACTTTCCTGAAGTACTGCGTGACCGTGAACGGAAATATTACCCTGTTTGAAAGCCCGCAAGACGAGGAGCATATCGCGGTTGGCCAAGACGGTGAAGGCTATGGGATATGCGATCTCAATACGAACGTCGGCTACTACGACTACGCTGAGTTCGGCGACAGCGGGAACTGGAACCCTCCGACCGTCGTCAGTCGCACGGCAAAGTCAGTGAAGATTGCCCGCACCACCAATGATGGTCTGTGGACACTAACCCAAACGATCAACCAGATCGCTGGCCCATCGCCTTCTGCCAAAATTATTATGGCGCTCAAGAACAACTCGGCCATCAGCAAGACGGCCCTCCTCATACGCTACACCAATGCGGACGCAGCCAACACGTTCGAGAACAATCTGGATTCGACACTGACCAGTGCGTTCGCATGGAATTCGATCAGCGACGGCGAACCATTTGGGTTGATGCTGCAGAATGTTGGCACGCCGCAAGCCGGGTTTCTGATTGGCTTCGTGCAGAAAGTGCCGAATGGACCGCAGCCTTGCACGGCTACCGCCGAGGAAGGTCCGCTGAAGGCGACCGACGGGGCGATCGCGATGGGATACGAACTGATTCTGCCCAAAAACGGATCGCGAACCGTGAATGTTGCTTACAAATCATTCTGAATTTGCGGCACTCGGAACTCCGGCCTCGCAAGAGGCTGGAGTTTTTTTGTCTCTGCGCAGGCCCGTTGACGAATGTCTATCGATTTACTAGACTATCAAGTGATGGCATTCGACACCGGAAAATTTCTGAGTTTCGTAATTCGGACCAACGGCGAAATTGTGCCCACCATGCCGGATGATGAGGAGTTCTCTGCAAGCCAGATTGGCGCCTATGTTGCCGGCACACCGGAAGTGGTCGGCGAGACTCACGACGGGTTCCTCCTGTTTCAAAGCAAAGAAGGCACAGAGCGCGGATTGCCAGTCAATGAACTAGCAACGTCGATGTATGGCGCAACTGGCGGACGCGCAGGCAGTCTTGTCGGCAGAATCTTTCTCGCGCATCCAGGACACGTGGCCCAATACTGGATTCCCAGCAAGAGATAAGCTCGAATCGCGTATGGGCTATGGCTGCACCGCGGTAAACTGCTCACGATCTTTTGAGCATGTGAGTCGGGATGCGCTCACTTGCATTCGACCACTCGCCAGGAATTCCCTCAGCGCCCGTAAACATCACAACAATTCCCCCGGTGATTGCACATGTTGTGTCACGGTCACCGAGACCGGCGACTGTGGACCAGAGCGCTTCTTCGTAGAGGTGGGAGGCTTAAAAAAGGGACAGCCGAGGAGGCTGTCCCTGCGTGCGTGTTCTTTTTCTGGTGCCCTATTGAAGCAGCGTGCCGTTGCCATTTTCGGGCGTTTCGTCTGGCGGAATCACCACCGCAGCCGCTACGCGATCGCCTGGTTCAAGATGCAGCAGGCGAACCCCTTGTGACGAACGACCGCACTCGCGGATCTGTTTCGACTCCGTGCGGATGATCTTTCCGTACTGGCTGATCAGCATGACCTCGGAGTTTTCCGTCACCTGCGAAATTCCAACAACTTTGCCGTTGCGCTCGGTCGTCTTCACGTTAATGACGCCCTTGCCGCCGCGGTTGGTCAGACGATATTCGTCAGCAGGCGTGCGCTTGCCGTAGCCGTTTTCCGTGACCGAAAGAATGAGCGAACCCTTCTCCGGGAGAAGATCGGCGCCCTCGGCCAAGGCTGCCGCGTCGGTCTTCTTCTTGGCTTTTGCTTCGGCAGTGGTGCGCGCGACTTCCGGCTTGTCGGTCGTTGCCATACCGACAATGTAGTCCTTGTCGGCAAGGTTCATGCCGCGTACGCCGGTGGCGTTTCGCCCCATGGAACGGACGTCGCCTTCCTCGAAACGCACGGCCTGTCCGTCGTGCGACGCAAGGAAGATAATCTGTTGGCCGTCGGTGATGCGGACAGCGACGAGTTCGTCTCCCTGGTCGATGTTGATGGCGATAATGCCGCGTGACATGACGTGGGAGAAGTCCTTGAGTTCCGTCTTCTTCACGGTGCCGTTGCGAGTAGCGAAGAAAATGTAGCGGTTCTCTTCTTCGAGATCGCGAACAGCGAGCATGGTGCGCACGGTTTCGCCGGGCTGGAGCCCGACGAGGTTGCCGATATGTTTGCCCTTACCGGCTGCGCTGACATCGGGAATCTCGTACACCTTGAGCCAGTAGACACGCCCGGTGTTAGTGAAAATCAGGATATAGGCGTGGGTCGACGCGACGAACAGGTGCTCGACGAAATCTTCGTCGCGCGTCTTCATGCCGGTGCGGCCCGTGCCTCCGCGGCGCTGGTTGCGATAGGTGGAGATCGCAGTGCGCTTCAGATAGCCGGAATGGCTGACGGTGACGGCCATCTGCTCGTCGGCGATGAGGTCTTCGAGCATGATTTCGGCTGCTTCGTCTTCGATGACGGTGCGCCGCTCGTCGCCGTATTGCTTCTTGACCTCTTCGAGCTCCTTCACAATCACATTGCGAAGCTTCTTCTCAGATCCGAGGATCGATTGGAACTCGGTAATGCGATCGCGAACGTCTTTCAACTCGTTCGAAATTTCATCGATCGAAAGTTTCGTCAGGCGATGCAATTGCAATTCGAGAATGGCATCGGCCTGGCGCGTGGTGAAAGGTTTCTCCGGATCGAGCTTGGGCGCGCGTCCGGTGGTATTGATATCGATCTTCTTGCCACCGAAGTAGGCGACCAGGTTGTCGCGCGCATCCGCACGATTCGCACTGGCGCGGATGATGGTGATGACGTTGTCCAAGTGATCCAGCGCCGTCAGGTAGCCTTCGAGGATGTGCTCGCGTTCCTGCGCCTTGTTCAACAGGTAGGCAGTGCGGCGGCGAACCACATCGACACGGTGCTCGATGAAGTACTGGATGGCCGGAATGAGGCCCAATTCACGCGGCTGCCCGTGAGCAATCGCCAGCAGGATCATGCTGAAACTTTCCTGCATGGAGGTGTGCTTGTAGAGCTGGTTAAGCACGATCTGGGCTTCGGCGCCGCGCTTGAGCTCGACGACGATGCGCATTCCGTCGCGATCACTTTCGTCGCGGATGTCGGAGATGTCGTCGATGACCTTGTCGTTGACGAGGTCGGCGATGCGTTCGACGAGCCGGGCCTTGTTTACCTGATACGGAATTTCGGTGACGATGATGGCCTGCTTGTCTTTCGTCATCGTCTCAATCGCAGCTTTGGCGCGCATCGTGAAACGTCCACGCCCGGTCTTGTAGGCTTCAAGAATTCCCGCGCGGCCGTGAATGATGCCGTAGGTCGGGAAGTCCGGGCCTTTCACAACTTTTAAAATTTCCGGAAGCTGGGTTGTCGGGTTGTTCACCAGCATGATGGTTGCGTCGACAATTTCAGTGAGATTGTGCGGCGGAATTTTCGTCGCCATGCCGACGGCGATGCCGTCAGACCCATTCACAAGAAGATTGGGAATGCGAGTTGGTAGAACGTCGGGTTCGACTTCACTGCCATCGTAGTTCGGGCGGAAGTCGACGGTATCTTTATCAAGATCTTCGAGCAGCGAGGTTGCGACCTGCGCAAGCTTCGCTTCAGTGTAACGATCAGCGGCCGGTGGATCTCCATCGACGGACCCAAAGTTACCCTGCCCGAATACGAGCGGGTAACGCATGTTCCAGGTCTGCGCGAGACGAACAAGGGCATCGTAGACGGCGAGGTTGCCATGAGGATGGTACTTACCCATGACATCACCGACGATGCGGGCGCACTTGCGCGTGGCCCGATTGGGCGCGAGCCCCATTTGCTGCATCGTGTAGAGAATGCGGCGATGGACAGGCTTGAGTCCGTCGCGAACGTCGGGCAACGCGCGTCCGATGATGACCGACATTGAATAGTCGAGATACGAACGGCGCATCTCCTCTTCAATGTTGACGGGTTGAATGTTGAGCGCGCCCGGAGAACCGCCTTCGCCTGGCGGTGGGGTCAACGGAAGTTCTGGATTCTGATCGTCGGCCATAAGAGAGCAGCTTCTGGCTACTAGCTTCTAGCCGGCGCTTCCGAGTGGAGACATTAGCTCTTGCGTTCGGAGACGGCTGAAGCCTGGTCATTCTCCCGTAAATCATTGCATTTACAGGAAGTTAGTAGTCTGGGAGCTGGATGTGATTATATCACGCAAACGGGCTGATTTGGGCTGCTGCAACTGACCCGCACGTACCTGGAAAGCCACTCTTTTCAGAAGGTTAGGCGACCGTAGCAACCGGCGCTTCCGAACGGAGTTCAGCCACGCGGCGGCGTGCTTCTTTTATCGCAGATTTCACGTGATCGGGAGCCGTTCCTCCAGCTACGTTGTGCATGGCCAGAACCGCGGGGAGCGTGAGATTAGGGAAAATATTCTCGTCAACTGCCGAGCTGATGGCGCGCCATTCGTTGAGAGAGAGATGTTCGAGCGCACAGTTTTTTTCGATACAGAGGCGCACCGCTTTGCCAACTTGCTCGTGCGCGAGACGGCTGGGAACGCCGCGACCAACGAGATAGGTGGCAGCAGCCCATGCGTTCATGAATCCTGACTGCGCCGCTTGCTGCATGGTCTCAAGATCGAACTCGACTGCCCTCATCCACCCTGTAGTCAATGGAAGTAGCGCGAGCAGAGTGTGCGCTGCTTCGAAAAGTGGCTCTTGCGTGTCTTGAAGGTCCTTGTTGTAAGCGAGCGGAAGACCTTTCATGGTGACGAGCAACGCATTCTGGTAACCGAGAACACGAGCGGCCTTCGCGCGCACCAGTTCGAGCAGGTCGCCATTTTTTTTCTGAGGCATGGCGCTGCTGCCAGTCGAATAAGCTTCAGCCAGGGAGATGAATGCGTACTCCTGCGTTGAGAAGAGCAACATTTCTTCGGCCCAGCGGCTTAGATGCAAGGCTGTGTGCGTGAGCGCCGTTACGAACTCGAGAACAAAGTCACGATCGCTGGTAGCGTCGATGCTATTGGCGGTGGGCGCGTCGAAATGGAGCTCGGCGGCCATCTCAAGACGGTCGAGCGGCAGGGTTGCTCCAGCCACTGCGCCTGATCCCAGAGGACAAACGTTCAGGCGTTTGCGGCAATCCGATAAGCGGCTGGCGTCGCGCAGGAACATCTCGACATAAGCTTGCAGCCAGTGGCCGACCAGTACAGGCTCTGCGCGCTGCATGTGCGTGTAGGCCGGCATTGCGGCATTACCGGCTTGTTCGGCCCGATCGAGGAGCGATTCCATCCAGTCGGCCAGTTGAACCTGGAGAACGTCGATGTTTGCACGGACGTAGAGGCGAAGGTCGGTGGCGATTTGTTCGTTGCGACTGCGTCCGCTGTGCAGCTTGTAGCCGGTGTCGCCGATGAGCGCGGCGAGTTGCTTTTCTACGAAGTGATGAACATCTTCGGCTTCGTCGTCTTCGAGATAGTTCGGGTTGCTTGCGGCCTTTTCTTCGATTTGGGCCAGGCCGTTGAGAATCGCATCGAGTTCGCCGTGAGACAAGATTCCGGCCAGTCCCAACGCGCGAGCGTGCGCTCGACTGGCGGCGAGTTCGTGGGGCAAGAGAATGCGGTCAAACGGAAACGACCGTTGCCAGCGTTCGAAGTCTTTATCGAGCGGCTGACGGAATCGGCCGGACCACATTTTCATTTTGCGACCTCGTTTTCACTTTGCGACTTCTGGCGAGCCTGTGCGCGCGAACGCGACGGCAATCCCAGGATGCGGATGAAGCCCGCCGCGTCCTTCTGATCGTAACTCTCTCCCATGGTGAAAGACGAGAGATCGGTACGATACAACGAATAGGGCGACTTGCGGCTGGCGATTGCAATGTTGCCTTTGTAGAGCGAGAGCGTGACGGTGCCTGTAACTTCTTTCTGAGAAGATTCGATGAAGGCATCAAGCGCTTCGCGAAGCGGCGTGAACCAGAGCCCGAAGTAGACCATCTCGGCGTACTTCAAGGCGATGTGTTGTTTGAAGTGCTGCAGGTCGCGGTCAAGACAGAGCGCCTCGAGTTCACGATGGGCCGCGATGAGCAGCGTGCCGCCGGGAGTTTCGTAGCATCCGCGCGACTTAATGCCGACAAAACGATTCTCAACCAGGTCGATGCGCCCGATGGCGTTGCGGCCGCCGATTTCATTCAACAACTCGACGAGCGAAACGGGATCCATCGCGAGACGGTTGACGGAAACTGGAACGCCCTTCTCGAAACCAATTTCGACCTGCTCTTCGCGGTCCGGCGCATCTTGTGGCGATTTCGTCAGCTGCCACGTACTCAAGAAGGGAGCGTTGGCGGCGTCTTCGAGCTCTCCGCCTTCGTGGCTGATGTGCCAGAGGTTGCGATCGCGGCTGTGAATCTTGGTGCGGCTGGCCTCGACCGGAATGCCGCGCTTCTCAGCGTAATCGAGGCAATCTTCGCGCGACTTCAAATCCCACTCGCGCCATGGTGCTATCACCTTGAGCTCGGGCGCGAGCGCCTGGTAGGTGAGTTCGAAGCGCACTTGATCGTTGCCTTTGCCGGTGCATCCATGAGCGACGGCGGTAGCGCCTTCTCGCAGCGAGACTTCTACTTGGTGCTTGGCGATCACAGGACGCGCAAGCGATGTGCCGAGCAGGTACTTGTGTTCGTATACGGCGCCTGCTTTCAGCGCGGGGAAGACGTATCCGGTAAGGAATTCTTCACGTAGGTCCTCGACCACCACCTTGCTGGCGCCGGTCGCGTAGGCTTTCTTCACGACTGCTTCGACGTCGTCACCCTGGCCGACGTCCCCCACCATCGCGATGACGTCGTAGTCGTAGTTCTCTTTGAGCCATGGAATGATGATGGAAGTATCGAGTCCGCCGGAATAGGCGAGGACGATCTTGTTAGGCATGAGCGCTCCTGACTGGCAAACGGCTCATGCCGCCGCCTAGCAATGAATAAAGAATGGCCTTCTGCACGTGCATGCGATTTTCGGCCTGCTCGAAGACAACGGATTGTGGGGAATCGATGACCGCGTTTGTGACTTCCTGTCCTCGGTGTGCCGGAAGACAGTGCATGAACAGCGCGTACGGCTTGGCTTCCGCCATGAGAGCTTCATTGACCTGATATTCCGCGAAGATCGCTTCGCGCACGGTCGATTCGTGTTCCTGTCCCATGCTCGCCCAGGCATCGGTGTACACGGCGTCGGCGCCGGAAACTGCTTCGTGAGGATCGTTCACGATCGCGATGGAACCGCCGGTCTGATCGGCGATGTCCTGCGCTGCAGCCACGATCGTCGGATTGGGCTCATAGCCTTTCGGCGTCGCAACGCGAACGGAAGCCCCGAGCGCGACGCCGGTCAGCAGCAGCGAATGACACACATTGTTGCCGTCGCCAATGAAGGTGAACTTGATTTTCCGAAGGTCACTGAACTGCTCTTTCAGAGTAAGAAAATCAGCCAGCGCCTGGCACGGATGCTCAAGCTCGCTGAGTGCATTGATGACAGGAATGTCGGCGTGATGAGCAAGGCCTTCGATGGTCGCGTGCGAGAACGTGCGCAGCACCATGACGTCGACCCATCGCTCGACGTTATGAGCAATATCGAAGAGGCTCTCGCGGGCATCGAGGCGGCTATGCGTCTGGTCGACGAATATCGATGCGCCGCCGAGGCTTGCCATCCCGGCCTCGAAACTGAGACGCGTGCGGAGAGAAGGCTTCTCGAAAAACAGGACTTGCTGTTTGCCGACGAGCGCTCCCAGAAAATCGTTGGGATGACGCTTCATCAGCAGCGCCAACTCAAGGGTGGCCCTGATCTCTTCCGGGCTGAAGTCCTGGATCGATACCAGATCACGCGCGCTTAACTTCGTGATACTGGGCGGCGTCGGAATATGGGTCGCGGGAAGCGGCTGGCTTCTCATCTTGCTCTCCTTGAAATGGGGTTTGCTGCCGGGCGTGCTGGTCTTCATCGCTCCAGCATCTCGCGTATGCGGATGGCCAGCCTTCGTGCAGATTTCGCGTCAGAGGAAATCACCAGGACTGTATCGTCGCCGGCGATGGTGCCGAGAATTTCGGGCCATGTTTCGGCGTCGAGGCCGGCGGCAACCGGCTGGGCACTGCCAACTTTGGTCTTCAGGACGAGCAGATTCTGCGCTTCACGAATCTCGAGCAGGAAATCCTGGACAAGCCGGAAGACCGAAGGCGGCATCAGGGTCGGTCCCTGACCCGCTTCGGGGAGCGTATATCCGTGCCCGCCTTTTACAAGCCCCATCTCACGAATGTCGCGCGAGAGGGTGGCCTGGCCCACAGCAAAGCCCAAGCGGCTCACCGCGCGCTGGAGGTCTTCCTGGCTGGAGACCGGGCCCTTGCGGAGAACATCGAGAATGGCTTTCTGACGTGCAGCTTTGCTCATAATGAATACTTATGCGTTGTGATGAATAAGTATCCAATGTGAATTCGGACGTGTCAAGCCCGAATGTTCGGGTATGTTGCCTCCGCTTTTGGAGGCAGGAATATCGCTGAGGCGTCAGGCCCGGCGCAGGGTTAGGAGGGTGATCTCCGGTGGTACGCCGATGCGGACTGGCATGCCGAAGGTTCCCAATCCCTGGTTGACGTAGAGAAATGCTTTTTTATCAGGTGTCGGATCGGCATGCGCAGCGCCGTTCGAAAACGGCAAGTGATAGAGACCGGCGACGAAATCCGTAATGAGCCGGGCCGGCGTGAATCGATGATCCACAATTTCGAATTGGACTTGTCCGCCGTGAGTGTGGCCAGCGAGGCTCAACTCGACTCCCAACTCTGCGGCGCGGCGAAACGAGTTCGGATTGTGCGAAAGCAGAATGTTCGGAACATCGCGCCGCACCAGGTGGGCGGCATCGCTCAACATCGGGCCGTTCGGCGCGCCGGACGTCATATGGTCTCGCTGGTAGTCCACACCAATTAGGTTGAACTTGTCGCCGTTGTGCTCAATCTCAACGTTTTCCTGGCGTAGCAACCGCATGCCGTTGCGGTGGAACAGAGCCTGTGCCGCATCTTCCGCGCCGGCGTAGATTTCGTGATTTCCGTTGCATCCCCAGACGCCAAGCGGCGCTTTAAGTTTCGCGAGTTCATTAATGCAGTCTTCCAGCGGGTCGTTGCGATCGCTGACAAAGTCTCCCGTCACCACTGCAATGTCAGCTTTCAAATCATTGGCCATCTCGACGGCGCGTGCGATTTCGTGCTTCGGCATGTACTCGCCGATGTGAATATCGCTCAGCTGGGCGATTCGCAAACCATCGAGTCCGGCGGGCAATCCTGCGATGGGAACGTCGACTTTTTCGACGCGATAGCGCAAACGTCCGGCGGCGAAGCCGTAGGTGGTTGCGAGGAAGGGCAAGCTTCCGGCGAGGTACGCAGCGTAACGAAAGAATGTCCGGCGGTTTGGATCGAACGCAATGTCGCCGCCTCCGGCCTTCATGCGAGCGGGGACGCTGGCGATCCACTCGATCGCTCCAACCGATTGCACCGCGATGAATGCAAAGAATGAAGCGATAAGCCACAGGCGTGTGGCGGTGATCAATCCTTGTCCAAAAGAGTTCTTGGGGATGAAGTGTCCGAGCAGTGGATCTAGCAGCGAAGCGAACACAGCAACTGCTGCGGCGATCAGCAAACCGTCAAGCGAATGGCGAACTCCGGGCGAACTGACGGTTTCGAGCGCGCGCCAGGCGCGCAAAAACCAGAATCGCTGCACGCCGTAAATCAGGGACAGAAAGACAGCAAGAAAAAGGATGCGGGTCCAGATCAGAGTAGTGGCTCCCCCAGATTAAAAACTATCTGCACATTCTTGGATGACTAGTTCTGGGTGGTCGATTGTCAAGATTTGTGGGTGAAACTAGCCCGCTGATTCAATTGGGTCTTTGGGGTGAGGGACGAGCCCGAGGCTTGTCCCTCCTCCTTCACTCCTCAGCGCGCCAAGACAGCAGGAACGTGAAAGTCTATGCCGCGCGCGTCGTTCTCTTTCGTGGTTGCCGAGAGGTCGAGGTCCGCGAGAGCAATCCTGTGACGAACGCTGGTGAAGTCGTAGAGTACGTCGCCCACGATCGCGTAGTTACGAATCTCTGCGCGGTGGCCATCTTTGAAAATGAGGACGGTCTCCGGCTGGTCCGACACGGGGGCCGGTGGGATGGCAGCGACAGCTTGTGTGGGTTCGGAAGCCGGGTCGGCCTCACGCGTCACGGTTCGAGTTCGACGGCCTGAGCCGCGCCGATCAAAAATTGTCGGGCCTCCACCATCTTCGTCGTCAGCATAGTCATCGACGGGTTGCTGAACAACCACGACTGGCGCATAGGCCGGTGTGTAGTAATAGGGCACCGCTACGGGGAAAAATCCGCCGCGATGATGTCCATGCTGGAAGATCGGCTGGTTTGGATGATTCACAAATCCGTTGTTGAAGCAGCAGGTGGTAAAGCGGAATCCTGAGTTGTTGGAAAAACCGTGCGGACCCAACGATGTGACGCTTGCTGGCACGCCGGGAGTCATGTTGCCGCGACCGCCAAATCCAATAGAAGTAACGGAGGCCGGCACTCCATTGATTTGAGCCGTTGCGGCGGCGGTGAAGGCCAGCACAAAGAGAAACAAAGTTGTTGCCAAGATATGTTTTGGGTTTTGAAACATGTCACGACGAAACATGGCACGCCTCTCTTTGTTAATTAGATGCGCGAGGGTCCGGAAGTTCAACTCATAATTTAACGGGAAGGGCTGCGGGACAAGGGATCCGGACGCTGCAGGGCCTATGTTATTGATTTCTATTCAGGTTCCGCGCTGGTTTTCCAGACGCCGCGGGTTTATACACCCGCGAGCTGCAGAAGGTTCCAAATCGCCGAAGCCGCGAGCAAGCCCACCAATCCGGCACCCACGAGAAGACGGTAGGGCGTCTCGAGAAGATCAGCCGCCACGCCCGCCACGAACGTAAAGAGAAACGTCACGGCAACAAGGAAGAAGGCGCCGGGAAAGTGCGGACTTGCCATCCCCAAAACAGCAAATAACCCGGCGACGAGCAAGGGAGCAGTGTTTCCGAAGTATCGCGCGCGCGGCCAGACCATGTATGTCACGAGCGCCACCGGAAGAGCGATCATCAACGCAGGACTGCTCTTCGCGATGATCATCAGGGTTTGTTTATAGACGTTGGCATTCGTCAGCGCCGGGGATGATATTCGAAGCCATTCCGCATGCCGCAAACTTTGCCACATGATCCGCAGATGGAATGCGTAGGCGGCGCAGAGTTGTACGAATGCAAGAACCACGGCCGCTGTCCAAATCACAAGAGCAGGCCCGCGACGGGTGGGAGCTACCCACAGCATGAACCCCAGAGTTAGCGGAAGAAGAATGACGAGCGAAAACTGGCTCCCCACTGCCAGAACGAGTGATAGGGATAGCAGAAGAATCCGCCGCCAGTTCCAAAGCACCACCTCACGGGGCGCATATAAGGTGTGCGCAACGGCGATGGCGGTGAACACCGCTCCGAACGATGCCCAGACCGCTCCCATTTCCGGATCGATGAACAGCCCAGCGCTCGTTGTAATGATCATCGCGGGTGAGAAACAGTAGAGCGCCAGTGCAATGTATCCGCCCACATTACCGAACAGGCGACGCGCGACGTACCAGAGCGACGCGCCAAGGAGCAACCCAAAGATAATGTAGGGCGATCGGGCCAGCCACCCCCACGAGTGAACTGTCTCCGGTCCAAGCGTCCCCGACCAGGCAACGAGCGGAGCGGATGCAATCAGATACCAGAGGGGGGAGCGGTCGCGATCATATTCGTCTTTTGGAAACTCAAAGCTGACCTGCCGGCGAAATTCGGAGTCGATCGTCCCGGCGATACCTCGACCACGCCACTGCTGTAAGCCTTCGTGGATGCGCTCCAACTCTCCGATATTTGTGCCACCATTGGATCGCAGCGTCCGGCTAATGAGCCACGCGCATTGCAAAAGAAAGACCAGCAGCAGAAGGGCAGCAATGGCTTGAGGGCCGCCAAAACGCTCGCGCGTAAAAAACGTCATCATTCAGCGAACGAGTGTTTTACCATGTCCGCGCACCCCTTCGTAACTTTATGCAGGAACCAACCGGTCCACAGGTTCCAACGCCACCTCCGCTAGAAGGCAAAAGGGATCTCATTGTCGACATCTTTCTGCAGGCGGATGGCATTCTTCGACCTGGCTGGCGGTTCCTGTTCTACGTGCTGATCGCCCTCGCACTCTTCTACTTCTTTGGGTTGACCGGAGATGTGTGGCGCCAGCTTGGCGTCAATGCGATTTGGCGCGGGCTGATTTCCGAAGCGTCATTGGTGATTGCCGCCTTTCTTCCGGCTGTGATCATGGCGCGGCTCGAGGGCCGCACGTTCGCCGACTACGGTTTCCCGCCACAACGTGCGTTTCGAAAATTCTTTTGGATCGGCGCGGTCTGGGGATTCGCCGCGCTGACGTTGCTGTTGCTGGTATTGCGCGCCTCGAGTGTTTTTTATTTCGGCGGAATTGCGCTGCACGGAGTTCGCATTCTGAAATTCGCATTGTTCTATGCGCTGTACTTCATTTTGGTCAGCTTCTTTGAAGAGTTTTTGTTCCGCGGCTACACGCTCTACACCGGCTCAACCAGCGTTGGATTCTGGCCATCCGCCGTGATTTTTTCGTTGCTGTTCGGCGGCGTGCACCTGATGAACTCCGGCGAGAGTCCCGTAGGAGCGCTTGCAGCTGCGGCTATCGGACTCTTCTTTTGTTTGACGGTACGGCGGACTGGCGATCTCTGGTTTGCGATCGGCTTTCACACTTCATGGAACTGGGCGCAGAGTTTCCTCTATTCGGTCCCGAACAGCGGCACGAAGATGACTGGACACCTTACGAACTCTACGCTTCAAGGACCGGTCTGGCTCTCAGGAGGGTCTGTGGGTCCGGAGGGGAGCGCCCTCTGCTTCTTGCTAATCGTGGTGCTTTGGGTAATTTTCAGCCGCGTCTACCCCGACGCAAAGTATCCGAGGTTGGCGGAACCACGTTTCATTGCAGAGGAACCGCCCCTCTCCATTTCCAATTTGTGATCGCCAATATCCGATTGCCGTTGAATTGACAATCGGAAATCGGCAATTGGCATTCTCTACCACGAGTAGTGCACGGTATAGGTCACCACCTGCTCGCCGTTGGGGGCGACGGTGACTGGAAACTCAATCGTTTGCGCGTCGCGCTTCTTCGACTGAGTTGATTGATCCACGAGTTTCCAGTTAGTCCAGCGATAGAGGTGCTCGACGACCCGCACCGTGGCTGCTTCCTTCTTGTGGTTTCGTATGCGGATCTCAAAGGTCTCGTCCATCCAGTGCGCGTTCGAGTCGACGCGATAGTTCGTGCGTTTGCGCTCGCCAACGATGTCGAACGAATTTCCCGTGTAAACGCGGATCATCTCGTCTTTCGGCGTATGGTCAATGGAATTTTCGCCGATGAACTGCAGGCTGCCGTCGGAGTCGCGACGATAAAATCGCAACCGCCCTTTGGGCAGGGCAATCCCCAGGTGATTAGTATCCGCGTTCTTGAATTCCTGCATCACCCACACTTTCGGATTCGACGCTGTACCGTAACTCGGATCGTTGCGAATCTGGTCCATTGGGTAATAGCCGTACTGGTCGGTCTGCGCGCCGTCGTAAACATAAAGACGCTGCGCCTGAATGCCGGTTGCGCGTACGAATTCGACCTGCTTGGTTTCGTTGTCCCGCAGCGTTGCGGGACGTTCGAGCGTGTACAGGTGGAACTCGTCAAATGATTTTTCGCGAACTACGGGAGCGGCGGCGTCCATCGCCATGGCCGCTTTCTCAGCGGCATACATGCGGCTTGCAACGCGCTGATCTTGGAGTTTGCTGACATCCCCAGCCAACAGCTTGATCCTCGCGTTTTCGAACGTCTTGCCACTCTGGTTGCGCATCGTGATCCAGCCGACTAAGTCGAGCGAGTTCATGCCGGAATTCTTCGCGCCGTCTGACACGACGAGGTTGTAGTCGGATTGCCACGTCATGCCGCCAGAGACGTAGGAAATCTCCGCTTGCGAGGCTCCCGCTTGCGTAGTCGAGAGTTGCCAGCTAAGCGTCGGCTTCAGAATCGAATCGCCGCCAAGCGCCGGGAAGAGTGGCAGGCCCGGGAGACCAAATCGCAACACACCCTCAATTTCGATGATGGGCTGGCCCATGCCGGGTTGCGGGTATCCATTCTGCGAGTAAGTGGAACTGGGTACGTATCCACTGCGAATGATTTTGCCTTTGATCGTTTCGTTTCTGTCGCCGCGTTGCACCAGAAAGTCGATCGTCTTTCCCTCATACATCGAGAGCAGCAATTCCTGGGAGACCGGATCGTTCCGGTAACTCTGCTCGAGAATCTGCAGGGGACGCCCTGTCAGATCACGCAGGATGACGGAGTCAGGCTCGAGATGCGATGTGATCCCGGCAAAGTTCACGTGGTTTACACCGGTTGTCAGATCGAGCGGCAGGTACTCACGAGCCACAAAAAAGTTTTGGTTGTAGATGGTGAGCGCGGGGCCTTCAGCGTCTTTGGTCGTTGTGGTTTCGGACCACGCCAGCGAGCACAGGCTCAGCACGATGATCAAGAGTTTCTTCATTTTCGGGTTCCCTCGGTTCTGTTGGCCGTCGGGGAGGTCTTTTCCGGCCTCAGTGAGAGAACGCTTGGCGGGAGAAAACTTGCACGGGCCCCCTTGACCACGGGGGCACGGGGAACACGGAGGTAACTGGTAGTAACAAGGCTCACCGCGGCAAGCCGCGTCTCCGCCGAATGCTGGCAAACGGAGACGCAGCTTGTTTGGTGTTCGCCGATCTGCCGGGTGAGGGGGTGCTATCGGCGAACTGTCGACACGAATTTTTCGATGCGATGCCTAACTAGCTTCGTGCTTTGCGTCTACGGTTTCTGGGTGTGCAAAGACTGCGAGTCGGGCCCACTTCACGAGTCGCCATCCAATCGCCACGCCGGCGAGGATAGTTGCGAGCCATAGCAAGATTGCCGGGAGATAGAAGAGAAATGCGGCCATCGCAGCCACGTAGGTACTTAGTGCGAGCACTCCTTCACGCGCCGACATCTTGAGCTGGTACAGAGGCCTCCAGTTCAGTCCGAACACGCTGACGTCGGCTTCGGTGTGGAGTGACATGGAAATCGCAACGGTTTCAACTTGCTTTGAGAGCGCATTGAATTCAGCCTGCTGCTGTTCGATCTGTCCGCGCACCCCACTCAGCTTCTCGCTGACCTCGAGGGTTTCTTTCACGGAAACTGCGCGCTTCATAATGGCGAGATATTGGGTTTCCTGGGCGCGAAGGCTTCGCAGGCGGGCTTCCTGGTCTACATACTCGCGCGTGACGTCTTGTGCCTCGAAGCTTTCGCTCTCAACCCGAACCCCCAGCTTGCGGATCCCCGCTCGCACTTCTTCGAAGTGGCCTGCCGGCACGCGAATCACGAGGGATGCATTGGCGGCCCCCGGCCCGCCCGTTGTTTGCGAGCTGACAAGAAAACCGCCAACGCCTTCGGCCAGCGCCCGAATTTGTTCTGCACTTTCGGTAGGGCTTTTGACGATCAGGTCGAGGGCACCGTTGCGGATCAATTTGTGTTCGTCGACAGCCCCGACGAGTGACGAAGAGCCCGTCGTTAGAGAGTTCAACATCGCGGCGCGCGGTACTCCTCGGGGGAGGCTATCCCCGGCGACTTGCAACGCTGACTTTGTCACACGGTACTTTTGGCGTTCTTGCAATGCGGCCGAGTTGCTTTCCTCGCGAGAGAACGCTGCCAAGCCAAGGCGCTTCTCCACAACTATGCCTTGATGCGCATCGCGCGGCATGACAACACCAAATGTGAGTGCAGCCAGTCCGGCTGCGACGAGCCCACCCGCTTTTAACCAACCTTGGGTTTTGTGAGAGAAACTTCCCCATGCCAGACGCATCGTCGTAACCCTCTCCCGTTTAGAGCCCGGTGCTGCTCTGTTTGTTCCCGACAGCTACTGTGCCGCTCTGCGATAGAACGGTTGCGCACAAATCTCTTGCACAGGAATTTTTGCGGAGCGCTGCGGGGGGCGGGAGAATCTACGGCTGCTGTTTCTTTTGCTGCTTTTCCGCTTCTTCAATTGCTTTGCGGAACTGTTCGACAGCGGGAACGGCGGGTGGGCGAAATGCATTCTTGCCCATGTAACGCCAGAGGGGCGAGCCATCGAGCGTGTTGGCATCTTGTCCGCGATAGACCTCGAAAACATCCTCGGGCGATCCGGTTTCCATACCCGGGCGCGGGGTGGTGTCTTCCGGATAGCCCGTGCCTGTGCGAGGCGGTTTGCCGGTTTGAATCCCGACGCGCGTACTGCCCTCGCCAGGTTGCAGCACGATGGGACGTTGGTTCGGATCGCTTCCGGCAATCGTCGGGCTGAGGCCGCGGCCCCTGCGAACCGAGATCACGAGATCAGCCGTGGAGGGATCCATCACAACTCTTAATCGTCCCCACTTCGTCAGCGCTTGCTCTACGTCGGATTGGGCATCGCGGTTCTCGCCAGGATTGGCGAGCGGCACTTCCGAACCTGGATTGACGATGACTGCAACCGTCTCCGCCCTGAGGATAATGGCCGGCAGCGAACTTTTACTCTTGTCTTTGGCAGGTGCGAACGAAGCGATCAGGATGAGACTGAATAGTACTGAGAAGCGGCTGAACATGGTGCCCTTCCGGTGGCTGACTGAGAAGGATTATACGTTCGTTGGTCAAAAAGAAAAGGGCGAGCCAGTTTGGCCGCCCGAAGGACGCCCGCTTTCCATTCGATCAGATGTCCAGGTTCTTAACGTCGAGCGCGTTGTCTTCGATGAACTTGCGGCGTGCTTCCACATCTTCGCCCATCAAGGTGGTAAAGATGGTTTCGCACTCCGCAATGTCTTCGAGTTTCACAGACAGCAGCGTTCGCCGCTCGGGATCCATGGTGGTTTCCCAGAGTTGCGGCGCAGTCATCTCGCCCAGACCTTTGTAGCGCTGAACGATAAAGTCTTTCTTACCCTCGGCCAGAACATGTTCGAAGAGATCACGCGCTGTCAACTTCTCAACTACTTCCGCTACCGCAGCTTTGCGCTTCGAAGGAACCTTCGGAGTCTTCTCGGTTTCGACACTCTCTTCGTCGCCTGTTTCTTCTACCTCTTTTTCTTTCGACGCCTTCGCAATGGTTTCCACCACGAAGGGCGGCTCCATGAATTCTTCGATCTGTTTGAACTTGGACATCAGCTGGCGGTATTCGGGTGTCGATGCCAGTTCCCAGTTGATGACATGCTCGGCGCCTTGCGAATTCGTGAAGGCAACTTCCCAGAGGTTGTGCTCTTCATCGAAACGCGCCTCGACCGATTTGAAGCCGCGCTCTTTCTGCAGCTTTTTCACATCCTTCTCGAGCCGTTCGATTTTCTTCGAGGGCGTTTTCTTGTCGCCTTCGAAGTCACCGTGTTTGGCGAGATCGAGTTTGGGGAGCAGCTCCGTTACCTGCTGATCGCGAAGCCGCTTGTCGACTTTGTCGAAAAAGCCCAGATATTCGTTCAGCACGGTCATGAAGCGGGCAAGGTTCGCGCCTTCAAGTTTCGCGGCGCCTTCTCCGTAGCGCACAATCAAACCCTCTGACGCACGCTTGACCATGACCTTGACGAATTCGCGATCGTCTTTGATGTACTGCTGCGACTTGCCCTTCTTCAACGAGTAAAGCGGCGGCTGCGCAATGAACACGTTGCCACGCTTGATCAAATCCTGCATGTGGCGGAAGAAGAACGTCAATAGCAGGGTGCGGATGTGGCTGCCGTCCACGTCGGCGTCGGTCATCAGGATGATCTTGCCGTAGCGAAGCTTTGCCGGATCGAAGTCATCTTTCGCAATCCCAGTGCCGAGCGCGGTGATCATGGCGCGAATTTCTTCGTGCGCCAACATCTTGTCGTAACGTGCCTTTTCTACGTTGAGAATCTTTCCTTTGAGAGGCAGGATCGCCTGGAACCGGCGATCACGTCCTTGCTTCGCCGTACCACCGGCGGACTCTCCCTCCACCAGGAACAACTCACAACGCTCAGGCTGACGTTCAGAACAATCCGCTAGCTTGCCGGGCAAACCGCCGCTATCGAGCGCACCCTTGCGGCGCGTAAGATCGCGGGCTTTGCGCGCTGCTTCACGTGCGCGAGCAGCGTCGATTGCTTTGTTGATGATTTTGCGAGCGACCGTCGTATTCTGCTCGAAGAACGCGCCGAGCTTTTCGTTTACAAACGCCTGAACAGTTCCCGCGATATCCGAATTCAATTTGCCCTTGGTTTGTCCTTCAAACTGGGGCTGCGGCAACTTCACGCTGATGACTGCGACCAACCCTTCGCGGACGTCATCGCCCGTAAGGTTTTCCTTTACGTCTTTGAACAGGCCCATCTGCTGGCCGGCGTAGTTGATGGTGCGGGTCAGAGAGGTGCGGAAACCGGAAAGGTGCGAGCCGCCGTCAATCGTGTTGATGTTGTTCGCGAAACTAAAAACGCTTTCAGAATACGCGTCGTTGTATTGCAAACCGATTTCCATGACCACGCCGTCTTTCTCGGCTTCCATGTAGATCGGTTTGTCGTGGAGTACCTGCTTGCCACGATTCAAATGCTTGATGAATTCGGCGATGCCGCCGTTGTACTTATACTCAGCATGCTTCGGTTCGCCCGTCTTCGAATCGGTGTTGCGCTCGTCGGTCAGCGTGATAACCAAACCCTTGTTCAGGAACGCGAGTTCGCGAAGGCGCTGCGCAAGAGTGTCGTAGTTGTATTCGGTGGCGGTGAAAATTTCCTTGTCCGGAACGAAGTGAACTTTCGTTCCACGCTTCTTTGAAGCGCCCGCTTTCTTCAGTTTGCTGGTTGGCTCGCCTTTCGAGTACGTCTGTTCCCACGTGAAACCGTCGCGCCAGATTTCAAGATCCAGTTCGTGGCTTAGTGCGTTGACGCACGACACACCTACGCCGTGCAGACCGCCCGAAACTTTGTATGACGATGTGTCGAACTTTCCGCCGGCGTGCAGCTTGGTCATGACGACCTGCGCGGCTGGAACTTTTTCTCCGTCGATATCCATTGGATCGACCGGGATGCCTCGTCCGTTGTCGACGACAGTGATGGAGTTGTCGAGGTGAATTGTGACTTCGATTTTGTCCGCGTAACCGGCGAGAGCTTCGTCAACGGAGTTGTCGACAACTTCGTAGACAAGGTGATGCAATCCAAGCTCACCCGTCGAACCGATGTACATCGCCGGGCGCTTGCGCACAGCCTCCATGCCGCCGAGAACTTTGATGGAGTCGGCTGTGTAATCGCCATTACCGCCGGCAACGGATTTGCCATCTTTTACTTTTAGATCGGCGGGCTTTACTTCAATTTCTTTAGTGGCCATTCAGCTCCGTAAAGCGGGTCGGATGCGGCGATGGGGAGAGGCCGGATCCGAACTACTCGAGCGCCTTCAACTGATTGAAATTATTCCTACTTAGGGGTTCTCGAGATTGTTTTAATTATAGCACGAATCAATGGTATTTTTGGGACAGGAACCAGCCTGTAAACGGGCTGTTTTGAGGAGGTTAGAAGGTTGTCTTTTGGAGGCACGCGAACGAGTTAAGGTCGTTTCGTAGACGGGGCCGTTTGCGACCCAAAAGTCAGATTCGAGACCAACTTTTCGACGTCCTCTTCGCTGTCTCCGATGAACGTCAAGGAGGCGATATAACCCTTCGTGAGTATGACCAGAGACGACTGATACATCGTCAGGGATCCCATCTCTCGCTTGAAGTCGGCCCGCAAAACCGTTTTCGTGCCTACGGTTGATTCGTGCGGTTCGTTGACTGCCTTGAATCCCTTGCTGGTGGTTAACTCGGTGAGCGGACCGAAGTATTGGGCCGCCGATTTCAACCCGGGGTAGGAATCGGCACTCTCGGCCGCGAGGACCACGGCAGAATTGATTGTGTCCGCACTGGCTTCCGGGGGATGCTCAAAAACCGCCAGCAGAACCTGCGACTTTCCAGGCTCGCTGTCGTCCTGCATGCGGTCGGTGCGATCCACCCAGCCGTAGGGGAGCTTGTAGGCGAAGCCGAAAAAACGGTTGCGGTAGACACCATCTGCGACAACGCCTGCATCGGGCGACGTAGCTTTGACCACGGTTTTCGACGTGGGCCGAGAAGTGGAGCTGCCTGGGACGGGTGCCGCTGGTTGTTGGCCCAACGCGGTCGCACAGGTCACGGCTACCGCAACGAGCATCCGCATGCACGCTGGGCTTACGGACAAGAACATCCACACATCCTACCGGACTCTAGACGGGCTGTGTGCAGTGCGCACAGCGCTTGGCGGCAAGTGGAATCTCGCTCAAGCATTGCGGACATGGCTTCGTGGTGGGTGCCGCAGGATCCTTGAATCGCGCCATTAAGGCGTTTACGGGCGTAACAACAAAGAAATAAACGGCGGCAGCGACCAGCACAAACGACACAGCAGCATTAATGAAATCGCCGATCGGGAAAAGCGTCTCGCCAACCTTGAAACTGATGGCGGAGAAGTCTGGCTTGCCCACGATGGCCGCGATGAGCGGAGTAAGCAGGTCTTTCGTGAGGGCGGCGACAACCGTCCCAAAAGCAGCGCCGATCACGACGCCGACCGCCATATCCACCACGTTGCCACGGAGAATGAATTTCTTAAAGCCAGAAAGCATAGTGTTCTCCCTTTGCCAGAGGCCGAAACTGTAAGCGCTGTGAGCGCGAAAGGTCAAGGACACGAGGTACCCTCAAAAGCTAGACCGAGGGACACCGCGGTTGCAGTTCCAAAGGAAAAGACACTAAAGGCCGTTGAAGGCCCGGACGAGATAGCGGTTGGTGAAGTCGCGGTAAGGGCGTCTCAGATGCGCATCGGCATCACGATATAGCGGTACTTGTAGTCTTCGCTCTCCGCGGGGCGCATCTGGCCGGCGGATTGAGGATCTTTGAATTCCAGCTTCACCTCACCCGCGCCCGAAGCCTTGATGAAATCAACGAGGTACTGTGCGTTGAATCCAATGGTCAGTGGGTCCCCGTTGTATGCAATCTCGATCGAATCTTCCGATTCGCCGGTTTCAGTCGAGGAGGCGGAAAGCTTTAACTCGCCCTTTTCGAGCTTCAGCCGAACTGCTCGCGAGCGTTCATCGGCAAATTGCGCGACACGCGCAATGGCGGCACCCAGTTCATCGCCTTGCACGCTGACCGACTTGGTAATTTCCTTCGGCAAGACCGCTTCGAAGTTCGGGAACTGGCCTGTCAGTTGGCGCGAGGTTAGCAGGCGCTGTCCGATGCGAAAAAATAGCGTGGATTCGTCCTTTGCGAAGTCGATTGTCTCTGCATCGGTCGAATCGAGCAGGGTCTTCAGCTCGTCCATCGCCTTTTTCGGGACGAGAGTTTTCATTTCTCCGGAGACGCCTTCGAACTTCTCACCGGAGCGCTCGACGTGGGCCAGGCGGTGTCCGTCAGTCGCCACCATGGTGATCGACTCGGGCTTGAGCATCATCAGGCCACCGTTGAGCGTGTACCGGGACTCTTCGCTGGAGATCGCAAAACAAGTTTTCGCGATCATCGAACGCAGCACCTGGGCTGGTATCTTCACAACGCCTGCGGTCGGAAAAGCTGGCAGGCTTGGAAAATTCGCGCGCGCCATGCCGACCATCTTGGTGTTGGATCGCCCGCAGCGAATGCTTACCCAGTGGTTTTCAAGCAGCTTAATGGTGATATCGGCGTCCGGGAGCAGTTTGACGTAGTCATACAGCTTGCGCGCCGGGATAGTGCAAGAACCTTCTTTTTTAACTTTGGCGCTGCAGGATGTGCGTAAGCTGAGATCGAGGTCTGTTGCAGTGAGGGATAGTTTGTCGCCGGCTGCTTCAAACAGATAATTCGAGAGAATGGGAATCGTCGTCTTGCGCTCGACCACACCTTGGGTGGCCGTGAGCTCGCGGAGGAGCTCGAATTTGCTGACTGTGATTTCCATCGTCGTCGTCCCCGCTGCAGCCGCTACTTCTACCGGCATAATCGCTCTCCCGACTGCGACTTCTAATACTTTCTTATATCAAATCAAAAACCTATAAAACCAGCAGTAACAGAAGGGGCTAGGGAAATGTGGAAAATCGCCTCAACTCCTGTCCTGCCACCAGCTTGCTTAATACAGCTCGTGTAAAAAATCCGTCCGTTATGTGGCGGATGTCTCCGAACAAAGTGGACCGATCTTTAGGTCACCCCGGAGCTTGCACAGCTTCCACAATCTCTCCACATCGATCCGCGAGGAAGAATGGTCGAATGCGTGGAAAACGGCGGAAGACCGCGCCTATCCACCTAATTGCTCAGTCAACTTGCCGAGAAGCCTGTTCAAATCTTTGTCGGTCTTGCGTTGCTCCTCAATCTTTTCGACCGAATGCAAGACGGTGGTGTGGTGCTTTCCGCCAAACTGCCGTCCGATTTCCGGAAGTGACGCTTCGGTCAGATGCTTGGCCAGGTACATGGCGATCTGGCGCGGATAGACGATCGCGCGCGAGTTGTTCTTGGCCTTGATTTCGGTCAGACGTAATCCGAACTGCTCGGCAACAGCCTTCTGGATCTGCTCGATGTTAATTTTCCGTGCCTGAGAATCGATGAAATTCTTAAGCACTTGCTGAGCATAGGACTGGGTGATCTCGCCGCCGGTGAGGGAGGAGTGCGCGACCAGGCGAATGAGAGCGCCTTCGAGCTCGCGGACGTTCGAACGTATATTCGACGCAATGTAGAGGGCTACGTCGGTTGGCAGGGTGACCCGTTCCTGCTCGGCCTTCTTCTGGAGAATTGCCACCTTGGTTTCGAGGTCAGGCGGCTGAATGTCTGCGATCAACCCCCACTCGAAACGGCTGCGCAGCCGATCCTCGACTTCCGCGAGCTCTTTCGGCGGACGATCGCTGGCAATCACGATCTGCTTCATGGACTCGTGCAAAGCATTGAAAGTGTGGAAGAACTCTTCCTGAGTACGCTCTTTCTGGGCGAGGAACTGAATGTCATCGACCAGCAGGACATCCACGTTGCGGAATTTGTCGCGGAAGCTGGTCATCTTGTCGTAGCGCAACGAGTTGATCATCTCGTTAGTGAACTTCTCGCTCGACACGTAGCAGATGGCAGCCTGGGGCATCCTCTTCTTGATTTCGTGGCCGATGGCCTGCATCAGGTGCGTTTTCCCCATGCCGACGCCGCCGTACAAGAACAAAGGGTTATATGCCTTCGAAGGGCGTTCAGCGACTGCCTGGCACGCCGCATGTGCGAACTGGTTGCCACTTCCAATCACGAAAGCGTCGAATGTATAGCGAGGATTTAGCTGCGCAGCGCCGTCCCAGTCAAAACGGCCTTGCGAGGGGAATCCAACCGGGGCAGAGGACGGGGCAGCGGAGAGCCCGCCGTCATGCCGGATGGGTGTTGCGGCCGGATCGTCGTCCGGCGTTACGAATTTGACTTCCTCAAATCCCAGGCCCAGGTTGTCACAGGCTTCTTGAATCAGGTCCGCGTACTTGTCGCCGACGTGACGAAACTCTGCCGTCGGTACGCGCACGAAAAGGATCACCCCATTCGCATGGCTATACCTCGTCGGCTTCAGCCATGTGTCGTACGAATGTCGATTGATCTTCTTTTCGAGCGCATCGAGGATGCGAACCCAGGGATTTGGAACGATCGTGGTGCTGGGAAGAGACATATGAGTGCTCACCGCCATGCCGCTGCCGAGTCCGGCCTCGGAATCTTTATGAATGCGCTACCTTGAACAACCAACAACTCGAACGGGATTGACCACTCCGAAGTTTTGCTTCGAAGCGAACAGCCTGAACCAACTGCGCGGCCGCTTTCAGATTACGAAGTGACTGCTTGTTTTACTTCAGAACGAGCTCCCGAATGTCAGGAGCGATTTCCTTGATGAAGTGCTGAAAGTTTGTAACGAATCGGCATACTAGCACAAAAAATTTCTGCATGTGGAAAACTTCCACGCAGATTTTTTAGCAGCCGCTCGATTCCAAACGCGCAGAAAAATTTCTGTCAAGTGGCGAACTAATAACTGCAACGTGAGTAGTGCAAATCTCGAATCAGGTCTTGACGCGAGACAAAAGTTGCGATTCGAATTCCGTCCAACTGGCTCGAAATCCGCATCCAGCAAGGCTAGCGGCGGCGCGACATTGGACGCGGCGCGGCAGCCTTGTAGTCCCGCGGATAGACGACTAGCACGCGACGCAATCCTTCCCCTTCACTCTCCGTGCGCAGGTCATCCTGATCTCGGAGCGCGAGATGAACGATGCGCCTTTCACGCGACGACATAGGAGCGAACTGATACGGCGCTCCAGTCTTGCGCACTTTGTCCGCAGCCACTTGCGCCGCCATACGAAGTTCCTCGAGCCGCATGGCGCGAAATCCGCGGCAATCGAACATGACTTTTTCGTGCTCGTTCCCCTGGAGACGCAGCATTTCGAGCGCCAGCAATTCCAGGGAGCGGAGCAATTCCCCACCTCGCTCAATCAACAACGCTTCGTCGGGCCCGGCGAACTCCACGAGAATTTCTGGATGCTCCCAGTCGCGGTTCTCCGGCAGGGGAGGATCGACGGTGATCCGGTACTTGAGGCGCAACCCGCTGTTTTTGACGGCTGCCTGCAGAAATTCGCCGATTTTCTTTGCTGCTTCAATTTTGTCACCGATTGGCATAGGGACAACTCTCAGCTGTCAGCTCTCAGTTTTCAGGATTTCTGAACACCGGAGCGCGGAGTTATTACTTGTCTTTCTTACGGGCGCGCTTTTCCATCATCTCTCGCATCTCTCGTCCGAGAGTGGTGCGGTTCATGATGGTTTGCTGTACGAATCCGATCAGGTTGCCGACCGACCAGTAGAGGCATAATCCGGCAGCCAGGTTCCAGCTGATGACGCCGAGCATCACGGGCATCATCACGTTCATCATCTTCTGCTGCGCCGGATCCATGCCGGCCTGCGGCGTCGTGCGCTGCATGACGAGCATGGTGAGGATGACAGCGATCGGCAGAAGGTGCCAGGGGTCGGGCGCGGACAAGTCGCGAATCCAGAGCCAGGGAGCATGCCGGAGATCGATCGCGACTCCCAGCATCCGGTAGTAGGCGAACAGGAACGGCATCTGGATGACCATCGGCAGGCAGCCGCCCACCGGGTTCACCCCTTCCTTCTTGTAGAGCGCCTGGATTTCTTCGTTCATGGGCGCCTTACGCGGATCGCGCAAGCTGTACTTCTTGTATTTCTCCTGGATCGACTTCACCTGCGGCTGGATCTTCTGCATCTTCAGCATCGACTTCATCTGCGAGATGCGGAGCGGTAGCAGCGCCAGGTTGATGATGACCGTCTGAATGAGGATGGCCCATCCCCAGTTCGGAACGATATGGTTGTAAGTCCACTTCAGCCAGAGGAACAGCGGGCGAGCGATCACGCCCAGCCAGCCGAAGTCCACGAGTGCACGCAGGTCCGGCTCCGATCCAGTCAGGCCAGGAATATTTACGGACTCTAGGACGGGCAACGATTTTGGCCCGACATACATGCGCTCAACCGTCGGGCCGCGAAGGTTTCCCACGGCCGCGCCCAAAACTTCAACCTTCGTCTTCTCTTTGTCGGGCTGCTGCGGATCTCGTGGAACCTCGAGGCCGTAGCGCAACGTTACGAGAGACGCGTCCTGCGGTTGTTGCGGGATAAACACGGCGCCGAAATATTGATCCCCGATGCCCGCCCAATGCATGGGGCTGGAGATGGTGTTGCCGCCGCTGATTTTTTTGATCGGCAAGCGCTCAACACTGTTGTTGTATTGATACTCGACCCAGGCCGAGGCGTAGGATGCGACGCTGACTTCATCGCCGAAACCCGACGGCCACATGGGAATCGCTGAAACGTTCGCGCCTTTTGAAGTAACGGAGGTTTCGACACTGACCACATAAGTGTGGTCGAATTTAAACGTCTTGGTCGCGGCGATATCCCCGTCGGAATATTCGAATGTGATTTCCGCTGGCGCCGAAAGAGCGCCTTGCTTCGAACTGACGAAGAGAACAGAGTTTAATTTGTTGCGGAGAGTCTCGTCGTAAGTCCAGAGCGAAAGGGGATAGCCGTATCGCGGAGCGGCCGCCGTGTTCACCAGTTCCAGAGGGCCGCCCTTGTCGTCCGTATATTTCTTCAGAATCCACGAAGTGACCTGCCCGCCCTTGTTCGTAAACCGGATCTTGTACAAGTCGTTTTCAATTACGGTTTCCGATTCCGATGCCGCCTGCTTGGCGCCTTGGGGAATTGCCGCTACGGGAGGAGCGGGAGTCGGTGAAGTGCCTGGACTGTTGCTGGGAGTCTGGCTTGTTCCGGTTGCCGTTGGGGCCTGCTGTGTCTGCGGCGTGCTGGCCGGTTGAGGAAAATACTTCTTGAGGATCGGCTGAAATAAAAGGACGACGACAAATGTGAGCGCGAAGACGAGGAGAAGCCGCTTCTCCATTCCCGGTTCTTGTTGAGGATTGTGAAAGTCTGCCAACTTATTTACCGTTCACCAATTCTTTTCAAAGAGTATGAGGATCCGCAAACGACCGCACACTGTCGTGATTGTGTTGAACGACCGGATCGTATCCACCTTTTACAAACGGATGGCAACGCAGCACCCGCCAGGCGGCCATCAACCCGCCACGGATGACGCCGAAACGATCCACCGCTTCCATCGCATATTCCGAGCACGTGGGCACGTAGCGGCACGAGGGCGGCAGCAACGGAGACAATACCCACTTGTATGCGCGAAGCAGGTAGAGCGTGACCGTCTTAGGTAGGCTGTTCAATGATTCTTACTTTCGTCCTGCAACGCGATTCTTTCCCGAAGCTTTCTTCGGGATGACTTCAAATGCGGCCGCCACTTCTTTCAAAATTTCTTCAAACTCGGCTTTCAAAAGCGACTTCTTCGGGTTGATGACCACGTCCACGGAAAAGTCGTAAGCCGGCCATTTCGATCGAACTGCTTCGCGCAGCCGGCGTTTCATACGGTTGCGATCGACGGCCCCTCCCAGAACACGTCCAACGGTAAAACCCACGCGCAGCCCCAGTCCTTCATCCCGCCGCAAGTAAAAGACGGTCATGTGATGGGAAAAGTGCCGGCGTCCTTGTTTGTAAACGCGCTCGAAATCCGCATGGCGTAGCAGCCGTCCGCTGCGTGGAAACCTTGCTGACGGGGCTACACCTCCGTTCGGAGCGGTTGCGCTCACAGTCACTCACAGTGCCAAGCTCAGTTTGCGGAAATCCGCCACGGCCCGGAAAGGAAAGTTTACTCGCGGAAGCCAGGTTTCACCGAGACGCGCTTGCGTCCCTTGGCGCGCCGGCGCGAGAGCACTGCTGCTCCGCTCTTGGTCTTCATCCGCGTTCGAAACCCGTGCTTTTTCGAACGCTTACGCCGGTTAGGTTGAAATGTGCGCTTGGGCATGAAAAATCGCTGCTCCTAGTAAGTTCAATGGCCTATGGGCAAACAAAAAGTATAAATGAGCCTGAGCAGGGGGGCAAACGGCAGGCGGGTAGGATGTAGCGACGGAAGGCAGGGATGCGCGCACTGGGACGGAGTAGTTCGTGAAATCTCCCGTCAACAATAACTGGCCACGCTCAGCTAAAATTTGCTTCTGCTGGAGGTCCTCTTGAAGTCACGGAAGGTTCCTGTGGCCGAAGCGCGCGTCACGCTCTTACCCGAACTGTCAGGTGGACGGCAAGGGCTGTCCCTCGGGCAATATCGGCCTCACATCGTTCTAGGACCGCAGTTACAGCGCATCGCAATCCGAGATGGGAAACCAGCTGGTGGAGAACTATCTCGGTGTCATGTTTGTCGGAGGACCGGACCAGATGGATCCCGGTGTTACCGCAGAGGTGAAGCTGGCGCTGATGTACGCGCCTGAGGTGTCATACACGGGCGTGGAGCCTGGTGCTACTTTCACGCTGCGCGAAGGGCCAGAAATTGTTGGTTATGGTTTGGTCCTGTCTCGTGGGCGCGAATCGATGTCTTTGCCATTTCGCCCAGATGGGGAGTCGTCCAGGAGTCAATGAGTGAAATCGCCTGATTTCGACAGTTGATCCGGGCCGGTTAGAACTCGAATCCTTGAAAGCTAAACGAACGCTAGCTTTTCCTTGCGCCATGGGTGGCTGCTTTGGCACACTCCATCGATATGGAAGTGACCTACGAACTAAAGCAGAAGGATTTCTTCGATTCACTTATTGCCTTCCGCAATCGCTCTGTATTCGTGAAGTGGGCCTATCGGTTAATGGTGGGTATTGTGTTCCTTTCCGCAGGCGGCGGTCTCGTTTTGCTTGCAGTGCGGCCAAGTTCTCAGTTGCTTTCGAATCTCGTCCCGGCTCTTGCATTGGCTGTGATGTGGGGAGGCCTGATGTGGGCGTCGCCGTGGTGGTCGGCGCGGAATCAATTTTTCAACCAACCGGGGGCACAGGGTCCCAGAACAATGACCGTTGACAGTAGCGGGCTTCACTGGCGATGGAACGGGGGATCAGCGGACATTGAATGGAAGAACTTCACTCGGTTTCAAGAGACGAAGAATCAGTTCATGCTTTTCTCATCGCCCGTCTGCTTCAACATAGTCCCGAAACGCGCATTGACAGCCGAGCAAAGCATCACTTTCCGAAGGCTTGTTAGGGAGAAACTCCCTCCTGCTAACGACAAGAAGGTCAGTCCGCAAACTTGGGTCTTCTTGGCGGTAGTCATCGTGGCGGCGGTTCTCCTCGTCACGGTGATTCGAAACATCCGTTAGCCTACTTGTTTGAAAGGGCCAGTTGTAGTTGGCGAAATATCGCCATTACACCAACTACTTTGCGCGGACGGTTCGTTTCCCGAGTGGTTGGTGAATCGACTGATTTCGTTATCTAAGGTACGGGTTGAGCTCTGTTTTTATGCACGGCGATCGGTTTGATCGCCAGTGTGTCCCCCGGTACCGCCTTGAATCGGACAGAGCCAGTTGTCGCATCGATAAGCTTCAACGCGACGGTGATAGTGTCATCGGGATCTTCTCCGTGAGACGTGAGCTCCAAGCCACCGACCGGAAGCAGACGGCTACTAACGATCGGGGATTCGCTTTCTGGGGCTTCGGCTCTTATGACGTCACCGTTGAGATCGACGTTAATATCGCCGACGCTCACCGATCCAGTCATATGACCGTCTTTTTCTACCAGCCTGACAGTCATGAACTGGGTGCCCTCGAAGTTCGCCTGCCATGTACCAGCATAATCGGATAGTTTGTGTGAACTCTGCTGCGCAAAGCAGATGATGGGCGCAATCCCAAGGAGGACTGCAACTGTTAGTTGTCGACGCATACCATCCTCCAACGAACAACAACAGTCTAGTATTGTCCCGCCATGAGCTAGTAAGGGTCAATTTCTTCAATGTGCCTTGGCGGAGGAGTTAAGCACCAAGATCGACCGCCGCCGGATAGTTGTCGAAACATCGCCGTTTCACCAACTACTTCGCCCGGACGCTCGTTTCCGAGTAGTTGGTGAAATCGCCTGATTGCAACAGTTGACTGCGACTCAGTCCCCTTTTCAAACCCATCCCTTGTGTTTGACTAGTCGTTTGTAGGGCTTCTTCTCGCCACCATCGAATATCCACACTTCA